>Ga0315314_1000134_pt1 | contig 97432 bp, 104 predicted proteins | sample TDP9_MG_FD_203631 | JGI IMG/M metagenome (GOLD analysis project Ga0315314, IMG submission 203631) | Freshwater sediment microbial communities from Lake Towuti, South Sulawesi, Indonesia - TDP9 | ecosystem: Environmental > Aquatic > Freshwater > Lake > Sediment | place: Indonesia: South Sulawesi...
AACCTCCTTTCGGTCACCCGGAAATGGGTGTCCGAATATGAGGGTTGATTAATCCTAAAAGTTTAACCTTTACCCTCTATACCGAAAGGAGAAATGAAAATCAAGCAACTTTTGTTGCGAAAGAACGTTAAACGGAAAGGAGGCGAAAACATGAAGAAACAAAAATATTACCTTTTGGTTTTGGCGATTCTTTTCTTTCTCAGCCCATACGGAGAGACGAAGGAAAGAAAAGCAGAAGTGACTTTCAAAGTTAATGTAAGAGTTTCCAGCGGGACTCAGGAGGTCCAACTTTGGCTCCCTTACCCGGTATCGGATGAAAATCAGACAATTGAAGATGTAAAAGTTGATGGTAATTTTTCCCAGAATGGAATTTACCGAGAGAAAAAGTTTGGTAATTTGGCACTCTATTCTTACTGGGAAAAACCTAACGAAGAAGCGAAACTAAGTTTTTCTTTCAAAGTGACGAGAAAGGAAGTAGTCAAGAAAGATTTTCCTCAAAAGGAGACCGCTATTCCTCTGGAAGTAAAAGATTTTCTTGCTCCCACGAGTCTTGGGCCAACAGATGGAAAAGTTAAAGAAATTGCCCGGAATGCAACAAAAGGAAAAAAGACGACCATGTCCAAAGCAAGAATTCTATATGATTACTTAATTGACAATTTTGCTCGTGACCCGGCAATAAAAGGTTGCGGTCCGGGAAATGTTCTTCCCCTTCTTGAGACGAAAAAAGGCAAATGTGTTGACTTACATTCGGTCTATGTTTGTTTAGCAAAAAGTGTTGGAGTCCCAACAAGAGAAATTATGGGTATTCGTATTCCTAAAGGAACGGAAGGAAATATGACCGGAGCCTACCATTGTTGGGCAGAAGTTTACATTCCCGGGTACGGATGGATACCAATTGACCCTTCAGATGTGCGGAAGATAATTCTGGATAAGAAAATTGAGAAGTTAGAAGAAGCAAAGGAATATAGAGAATACTATTTCGGTGCAGTGGACGAGAATAGAATCCGGTTTGGTACCGGTAGAGACCTCACTCTTAGCCCGGAACAAAAGGCGGGTTTACTCAATTATTTTATGTATCCTTATGTGGAGGTGGACGGGAAACCACTTGACTGGTTAGCCCAGGAAGATTTGAAATACGAAATTACTTTTAAAGAATTTTAGAATTCAAAGGGGGGCAGAAGTTATGAAAGTTGGTGCAAGGAATCAGTTAATCGGTAAAGTCACTGAGATTAAGAAGAATGGAATTATGGTTTTGGTAAAAGTAAAAATTCCCGCTGAATCACAAATGGCCTCAGTAATGACTGAGGAATCTCTGGAAGATTTAGGCATAAAAGTGGGGGATAGCGTCCAGGTGATTGTAAAAGCAGTAAATGTTTTATTACTGAAGAAATAATTCTTTTTCTTCCCCAAAAAAAATTTGCTGGCAGGAGGTAAAAAGCAGATGCCTGAAAAAGGGACAATTATTTTCGTCCATTCGGATAGAATCGGAAGTGGTGACGAAAAACTTGGTGAAGTTTTAACTAAAACTTTCTTCTACACTTTAACTGAGGTGGATACTAAACCGGAAACGATAATTTTTATGAATAGCGGAGTAAAGCTGCCGGTAGAGAATTTAGAAGTTATTGAGCACCTGAAGAAATTAGAAGAAAGTGGTGTAAAACTATTAATCTGCGGGACTTGTCTCGATTATTTCAAAATTAAAGATGAAGTGAAAGTCGGTATCGTCTCCAATATGTACGAAATTGTAGAAATTTTTTTGTCCGCAGAAAAAGTAATTACTCTTTAGAAAATAGGGAAGAAAAGAACCTCGTCAGGGAGAGGTCTCTAACTGGCGTTAGACCGGGGCTGCAAACCCCGGGTATTCTGAAGCGATTCGGAATGTTGGGTTCGATTCCCAAGCCTCTCTTGACCCCGCACCAAATAAGTCATAGTTGGTTTTAGCTTATGCCGATTAGGTTAAACATTGTAGTGCTACTTAAGAAAAAAGATTTATTAATCGTTTACATTAACCGTGCATAACCCAACTAAAAAATAAAAGGCACGGATGACTTATTGGTGCGGGGTTGATTCTTTCCTTACCGCAAAATATGATTTGTTTGGAAAGGAGAAAAAATGTCTGTAGAAGTAAAAATCCCAGCACCTTTGCGTGAGCTAACTGGTAACCTGACGAAAGTAGAAATAGAAGGTAATACTGTCCAAGATTTAATTGAAAATCTGGAAAAACAATTCCCGGGAGTTAAAGAGCGTCTTTGCGATGAGACCGGTAAGATTCGGCAATTTATTAATTTCTATGTGAATGAAAAAGATATTCGTTTCTTGGAAAATGAACATACTAAACTCAAAGCCGGTGACGAGGTCTCAATCATTCCGGCAATTGCTGGTGGATAGTTTATAATCAAATAGTAGATAGTCCACAGTTGATAGTTAATAACTATAGGCATAAACTATAAACAACAACTTCAAGATTTTTTTGCCCGTTATCTCAATCAGAAAACGCAACTTTTTTTGTTTAGCAGTGTTTAATCTATAGCCTTACTATTCCCACACATTGCTGGATGCGCAAAAAATTTTTTTTAAAAAACTCTTGACAAGTTTTTTTATTTGAGTATAATATCACCATATTGGTGATAAAAGCAGTACTAGGAGTAAAACAATGAGACTTTCTACCAAAGGACGGTATGGAACCAGAGCAATGTTAGATTTGGCAATTTACTTTGGGAAAGAACCGGTATCGTTGAAAGATATCGCAAAAAGACAAGAAATTTCCGAACGGTATCTTGAGAATATAATGGTAAAACTTGTCTCCGGTGGTTTAGCAAGAAGTGTCCGCGGTCAAAAAGGAGGGTTTACTTTAGCAAAATCACCAGATGAAATACGCTTAAGTGAAGTGGTGCAGGTCCTGGAAGGTCCAATTGCACCGGTTGAATGTGTTGACAATCCAAAATTGTGTAATCGTTCAGCGGATTGTGTTACTATTGAAATCTGGGGAAGGTTAAAAAAAGTGATGTTGGATTTGTTAGATTCAATAACTTTACAGGACATGGTAGAGATGGCGAGAAAAAAAGTTTCCAAATTAGAATAAGACATATTACACCCTTATAAATTTTTTTTGCCAAGTAACATCACTAAAATGGTAATAATAGTGATATAAATCTGAACAACAGGAGGAAAAAGTAAAAATGGGACTATTAGAGGAAGCAAAAAACACTGATGTGCAAGCATTAGTGGAAGGATTAAATTTTAAGGAAAAGGTTGACCGCTCACTAACACTGATTTCCGAAGCGTATAAAATTTACGGTGACGGACTTGTGGTTGCCAACAGTTTAGGAAAGGATTCGGTTACCGTTTGGGATTTAGCAAAACGAGTAAGTCCTGGAATTCGTGGATTCATTGTCACGACAAGGTTCAAACCAAAAGAGACAGTTGAATTTATGAATTATATGGTGAATAAATATCCGGAGTTAAAAATTTACAAAAATGATGAAGAAATTCCCGAAAAATTGTATGAAACCGACCCGAATAAATGTTGTGAGATTCTTAAAGTTATACCGACAAAATGGGCACTTCTGCAAATGGAAGCAACCTGTTGGGTAACCGGTTTAAGATGCACTGAAGGAAAAACTCGTACTGAGTTCAAAGAGGTGGAAGAGAGGGATAAAGAACTGGTTAAACTAAATCCAATCTTACTCTGGAAAGAAAGAGAGGTATGGCAGTATCTCGCCTTGTATGAAGTGAAAGTTAATCCTTTATACAAATTGGGCTACCGCTCACTTGGTTGTCTACCTTGCACGAAAATTACCAACGAAGAAGATGAACGGGCAGGAAGATGGGTTGGAACACTTAAACAAGGTGGCGAATGCGGAATCCATACTAGACCACTGAAATAATCTGCCATTGATAAAGTCAAATAGGAGGAAAACTGAAAGATGGAAATAAAACAAGATAAAAAAACCTTAACCAAAATTGATGAACCAATAATTGAAAAAATTGTCCAGGCAATTCAGTCAATAAAATACGGCTGTGTCCAAATTGTAATTCATAATTCGGAAGTAGTCCAGATTGAAAAGACCGAAAAGATGCGTTTTGATAAGAACTGTATGAGGTGTAAATAGCCTACCCGACAACGGGAGGCGGAAATAGTTCATAGTTAATGGTTGATAGTTTAAAAATTACCAGACAACCGGAAGATAAGAATTAAGAAACTGTTAATGTAAAAAATAGTAAACTCGCAGAGAACACAAAAAGATAAATCTCCGCGGATTCCGCGGAAGTTTTTTCTGCGAACTCTGCGGATTACCGAACGAGAATTAAGAAAAGGAGAGAAATGATGAAAAAACTAAAATACATTTTGTTTTTGCTGATTAGTATTCTAATCGGTCAGCAAATTATATCGGCAGCAGAAGTAGATGAACTACTTTTAGACCGTCTTGTGGAAAAAGGAACAATTACACAAGAAGAAGCAGCAACTATAAGGGCAGAAGCAGCAATAAAAACACAAGAAGAATTAGCCCAAAAGAAAAAGTTCAATGTGGAAGGAAAAAGTAAAATTGACCTGAGCGGCTATGTCCAAGCACAGTATGTAATTGATGATGCTTCCGGCACCGCGGACACCGCTAAAATTCGGCGAGTAAGAATTGATTTCCGCGGGAAGATAAAGAATGTCGGCTGGCGAATCCAGACCGACGCTTATCCGGTGCGTCTTTTAGATGCTTATCTTGATTATCCAGTCTCTTTTCTTAACTTGCGAGTCGGACAGTTCAAAGTGCCTTTTGGACTGGAGAACTTAGAATCAAGTCCAAAGTTAGATACCATTGAGCGGGCACAAATCAGTGAACGCCTTGTCGCCGGGAGAGATTTACCTTCTGCATCAGGGAGAGATATCGGGCTACAATTAAGCGGTGAGTATGCTCCAGAAGGAACGAAGATTGTTGACTACGCAATCGGTATTTTTAACGGACAAGGAATCAATACTTCCGATGCTGACGAAAAAAAGGACTTGGTTGCACGGATTGTTTTTTCTCCCCCCGTAGAAGTATTAAAGGGACTTTCAATCGGAGCAGCATACTACACGGGTAACTGGGACTACGAACGGAAAAAAACGAGATTCGTCCTTGACAAAACCACGGTTACGGTGAATGATTCACTAATCGTTGATGACTGGTTAACCAGAGAAACGAGAACTGGCTTTGAGTTAACTTATCTTCGTGGTCCTCTTTCCATCAAAGGTGAATATATCGCCGGCAAGGATAAAGGAACTGGTATTTCCGGCACTGGCACGAATGAGAAATGGGACAGCAGCAAGGAACGGACGATTGACCGTCTTGGTTGGTATGCCCAAATAGGTTACAAATTGAAAGAGCTTGTCCCTTTAGATTTGGAAATAGTAGCGAAATACGATTCCTATGACCCAGATACGAATCTGTCCGAAGGACCATATAAAGATAAGAACTACTTCACCTATACTATTGACCCAAAAACCGGTAAACCGCCGATTGACTGGACACAAGCCGGAGGGAAAGGATACCGTGGTCCCTATGACCCAACGCGTGATGTCTATAAGAAAGATATCCTGACCGTTGGTTTGAATTGGTTTCTCAGTAAAGAAGCGAAGATTCAACTGAATTATGAAATTAGAGAAGAAAAAGAAGGTCCAAAAGCGGATAACAATCGTTTCCTTACACAGTTTCAGGTACAGTTTTAATAATCCCCTCACCCCTCCCTCTCCCTCAAGGGGAGAGGATTAAGGTGAGGGTAAAAAAAGGAGAAAAATCAGATGAAAAAATTGATTAGTAGTTTGTTGTTAGTTGGTTTGTTGGTTAGTAATTTCGGATTAGTCGGACTTCAGGCACAAGAACTTGAAGGCACGGTAACTCTCTCCGGTGCCTGGGCAATTTATCCGACCGCAGTTGCTTGGGCGGAAGGGTTCCAGAAAAAATATCCCAAAGTGAAGATTGATGTTTCGGCAGGTGGTGCGGGTAAAGGTGCGGCGGATGCGATTGCCGGATTGGTAGATATCGGGATGGTTTCCCGTGACCCTGACCCAGCAGAGATTAAAAAGGGTATAGTGCCGGTTTATATCCTGCACGATGCGGTTTATCCAGTGATTAGTGACAAAAATCCAGCACTGAGCGACCTTTTCAAGAAAGGTGTAAAAAGACAGACCTGGATTGATATTTATATCACCGGGAAAATCACCACCTGGGATGAAGTAGTTGGTCGTAAAATAGGTAAACCGATTCATGTTTATACTCGTTCCGATTCCTGCGGTGCTGCGGCAAGTTGGGCCGCCTATTTGGGTAAAAAACAAGAAGATTTACGAGGTGTGGGTATCTATGGCGACCCGGGTTTACTTGAAGCAGCAAAAAGAGACCCGATTGGAATTGGCTTTTCTAACTTCAGTTATGTTTTCACCCGCGAAGGAATAGTAGTTAAAGGAGCGAAATTAGTTCCAATTGACTCTAACGAAAATGGTCTCGCTGATGCGGATGAGATTTACAACGACCGTGAGACAGCGATTAAAGCCATAAGAGCCGGCAGATACCCCGCTACAAGAAGAAACTATTTCTTTGTCAAAGGTAAGCCCAAGGGATTAGTAAAAGAGTTCATTGGGTTCGCTCTTTCTGACGAAGGAACAAAAATTGTTGACGAAGTCGGAACGAGCCTTCCTCTCTCAAAAACAGAAAGAGAAAAAGTGTTAAAAGGTTTGCAATAGAAGATACGGGGGAGGCGGGTTTATCTTTCACCTCCTTCCCTTCGCCTCCCCTACCACTTTTTTGGGCAAATGCGGAGAGCAAATGGATATAAGAAGATTTAAAGATATTGTTGCACAGAGAATAATGTTTTTTTTCTGTGTATTTGTTTTGAGTTTAACTTTTCTGATGGCATTTGGCTTATACCAAAGGTCTAAACCGATATTGGCGACAAGGAATTTGAAGGATTTACTTTTTTCTTCTACCTGGCATCCGACTCAGGGACAATTTGGCTTAGCCAGTTTCATCGTTGGGACACTTTGGGTAACCGCTATTGCGATAGTCATTGCTGTACCTTTAAGTATATTAACCGCAATATATCTTTCAGAATACGCTCCTAAAAAATTGCGTGAATTTATTAAGCCAATAATTGATTTACTGGCAGGAATTTCACCAGTTGTCTATGGTGTTTGGGGAATAATTGCCATTGTCCCATTAGTTAGAGATTATCTGATGCCCTTCTTCAGCGAGAAATTACCATTTTTCCCATTCGCTTCAGATAATTATACTGGTTTCACTGCACTTACTGGAGGAATTGTTTTAGCGGTGATGGTTTTACCAATAATTATTTCTATTGTGGAGGAAGTAATCAGGACAGTGCCTTTTGAAATGAGAGAAGCGTCCTTGGCTTTAGGTGCAACGAAATGGCAAACCGTAAAATATACAGTTTTAAAAAAAGCTTGGCCAGGAATTATTGCGGCAATAATCCTGGGACTATCCCGTGCTTTCGGTGAGACGATGGCGGTTTTAATGGTTGCTGGTTGTGACCTGCACGGTTTTCCAAAATCAATTTTTGATACCGCCTATCCTTTGCCCGCGCTGATTGCTAATACTTACGGTGAGATGATGTCTATACCTTTATATGATGCAGCGGTACTTTTGGCGGCATTTGTTTTGTTAGTAGTAACGACATTTTTTAATATCGTCGGTTGGGGAATATTGTTACATATTGAAAGAAAAGAAACTTGATGCCCTCACCCTCCCCTCTCCCATAAAGGGGAGAGGATAAAGGTGAGGGGACAAAGGTCAACAACAAGATGGATAAAAGAAAAGTAGAAGAGAATATTTTCAAAGGTTTAATGATATTTTCTACATTAGTAGTTGTAGGAAGTTTAGTTCTTATTTTAGTGACCGTATTTTTGAAAGGTTTTAAAGCATTGAATTTAGATATGCTGATTAGAACACCTAAAGGTGGATATTATTTAGGTAAAGAAGGTGGTATACTTAATGCAATCTCAGGTTCAATTGTCTTAGGAATGGGGGCAACATTTTTAGCTCTTTTGGTTGCTCTTCCGGTAGTCTTTTATTTGAATTTATACCTGAAGAAAAAATCAAAATTTGCATTGCTTGTGCGTTTTTTATTTGATGTTCTCTGGGGTATACCTTCTATTGTTTACGGAGCATTTGGTTTTACAGTGATGGTCTTTTTGCGACTACAAGCATCTTTGCTCGCCGGAACGATTACCGTGGCTTTACTTATTCTACCGTTGATGGCAAGAAGTATGGACGAGGTCTTAAAGATGATACCTTTTGAATTGAAAGAAGCATCATTTGCTTTAGGTTCAACTAAATTAGAAACTGCGGTCAAGATAGTTTTTAGACAGGCATTACCGGGAATAATCACTGCTATCCTGATTGCTTTTGGCAGAGGTATCGGTGATGCCGCTTCAGTTCTATTTACCGCAAGTTTTACTGATTCTTTGCCTTATTCTTTATTTAAGCCAGTGGCAACTTTGCCTTTAGCGATATTTTTCCAATTGGGAACACCGTTTCCTGAGGTGCAAGAGCGTGGTTATGCTTCAGCATTAGTATTAACCGTAATAATTCTCTTCGTCAGCATATTATCACGAATTTTGTCAAAGAGATTCACGAAACATATTGTCAAATAGCCCCTCACCCCTAACCCTCTCCCTCTGAGGGGAGAGGATAAAGGTGAGGGTGAAAAAAATGAGGAGTGACAAAATGGAATTCAAGACGCACATCAGTGTAAAAAATCTAAGCGTATGGTATGGTGAACACCAAGCAGTAAATAAGGTAAACATTGATATTCCGGACAAAAAGATTACTGCTATCATTGGACCATCGGGTTGCGGAAAAACGACATTGCTTAAATCGCTCAACAGATTGTTGGACGATTTAGATGGAGCGAAAGTAACCGGTGAAGTTGTGGTTGATGGAGAAAATATATATGCGCCCAAAATAGACTCAACGCATATTCGGAAGAAGATGGGACTTCTTTCGCAGAAACCTCAAGTTTTGCCAATGTCAATCTATGATAATGTTGCTTACGGCTTAAGAATTCATGGAGTCAAAGGGAAGGAACTTATTAAGCGGGTGAATCAACTGGAGAAACAATGTCCATTTTTTGATGTCTGCCCGGAGAAAGTGCATTTAAAGAAAGGTAAAGAGATGGATTTTTTAGTAGAGACATACTTAAGAATTGCTGGGCTCTGGGACGAAGTGAAAAATCGTCTTCACTCGTCAGCCACGAAACTTTCTATTGGTCAACAACAAAGACTTTGTTTAGCAAGGGCACTCGCGGTGGAACCAGAAATAATTCTCGCTGACGAACCTACATCTGCTCTTGACCCACTTTCCAGTCAAAACATTGAGCGAATGCTTGTTCAACTGAAGAAAGATTATACCGTAGTTGTGGTTACCCATATTCTCCGTCAAGCGAAAAGACTTGCTGATTATATCGTTTTCATTTACTTAGGTGAAATAATTGAACACGGACCAGCGGAAGAATTCTTCCAAAATCCAAGAGAAGAATTGACTAAAGAATACTTAAAGGGTATAATCAGTTAAAATGTGTTTTTACCCGATAAATCTGAAGATTGTAAATAGAAGATGTGTAGTTATTGGTGGTGGAAGAGTTGCGGAAAGAAAAGTAAAAAGACTGCTTACCTTTGGTGCTAAAGTAACCGTGGTCAGTCCCAACTTGACTGGAAGTTTAAAAAGACTTGTCCAGAAAAAGAGGATAAAATACATCAAGAGAGAATACTGGCAAGGGGTAATTAAAAATGCTTTCCTCGTCTTTACTGCTACTTCTGACCGTAGAGTTAACCGACAAATTGCTTTTGCGGCAGGAAAATTGAACATTCCGGTTAATGTCGCTGATTCGCTAGAAGAATCAACCTTCATTCTTCCGGCAGTTTATAGAAGAAAGAGTATAACGGTTGCTGTCTCTACAGATGGTAAGTCACCTTCTTTAGCAAAAAAGATTAGAGACCAGCTGGGAAAATTAGTTTGATGAACAAATTTATTTTAATTTTTCAACATTACTTAATTGAAGTTCTTCCGGCGTTAGGTATCGGTTTTCTCATCAGTGGAATAATTAACGAGTTTGTTCCCCATAAATGGGTTGACCGAAATTTAGGTGAAAAAGGATTTAAACCGGTATTTTATGCAACTTTGACTGGCACCTTATTACCGGTTTGCTGTTGGGGTTCTTTACCGATTGCGGTTAGTTTCTACCAGAAAGGGGCAGGATTAGGTCCGGTTCTTGCCTTCTTAGTAGCCACCCCAGCAACTTCAGTGAGCGCGCTTTTAGTCACCTGGAAACTCTTGGGATTAAAGTTTGCAATTTATACCTTTTTTTCGGTAATGACGATGGGGATGCTTATCGGATTGATTGGTAACACTTTAAAATTTAAACCAAAAATTAAGAAAGTTGAAATCTGTCCTCATTGTGAACAGGAAAAAGAAGAAAATCATTTCTGTGTTAAGAAAACAATCGTCCAAAGAATAGTTTCGGTGTCCCGTTTTGCTTTCATTGAGATGCCTAAAGAAATTGGACTGGAAACATTGTTTGGTCTTTTTTTAGCGGCTTTGGTCAGTGCTGTGGTTCCCATCGGAAGTTGGATTAGAAATTACCTTTCTGGTCTTCGAGGTTATTTATTCTCTTTAATTTTTGGTTTAATAATGTATTTTTGTGCAACCGCGAGTGTTCCTTTAGTCCACGCTTTAATTAATCAAGGATTGGAGAAAGGTGCAGGACTGGTTCTTCTGCTTATCGGACCGATTACAAGTTACGGAATGATTTTGGTAATTAGAAAAGAATTCGGAGCAAAAATCTTACTTGTCTATTTAGGATTTATCTCTTTGAGCGCTTTGATTCTTGGGTATATTTTTTCTTTATTGTAGACAATGCAATCTCGTTTTTGCCTAAAAATAGATGAAAGAAGAAAGGGCTTACCCCGTTAGAAAGCCCAAAAATTCTAACGGCGTATATCTTATAGGTGTCGGTCCGGGGGACCCGGAACTGATTACTCTCAAAGGGCTAAAATATGTCCAGAAAGCAAATGTTATCGTTTATGACCATCTGGTGAGTAAAGAGATACTCAAACTGGCAAAACCGGGAGCAGAAAAAATTCCTTGCAGTAAATTTGGTAAATTACATAAGAATGGTTTTGCAGTTAACCAAGAAAAAATAAACCAACTGCTCGTTACAAAAGCAAAGGAAGGAAAAATGGTCGTTCGTCTAAAGAATGGTGACCCGTTCATTTTCGCTCGGGGAGGACAAGAAGCAGAATATTTAGTAAAAGCAAAAATACCTTTTAAGATTATACCAGGAGTCACCGCAGCTACAGCGGCGGCGGCGCAAGCAGAAATTCCGCTTACTGACCGGCGCTATGCTTCAGTTCTCAGTTTTGTTACCGGGCATGAGGACTCTGCCAAGAAAACTACAGCGATTGATTGGGAAAATATTTCCCGTAAAGGTACATTGGTTTTCTATATGGGTGTAGAGAATCTCAGTTTTGTTGTTCAACAATTAATTCACTTTGGAAGACCTCTTCAAACTCCGGTGGCAATCGTGGAAAAGGCAACCTTACCCGGAGAAAAGATTATAATTGGCAACCTGAAGAATATCGTTAGGAAAGCGAAAGAAAAAAATATAAAACCGCCAGCAATAATCATTGTTGGTGAAGTGGTTAAATTGGGTAGACAGTCATAAGCAAAAAAGGAGGGAAAAAGGATGGCTGTAGTCTTCATCCCCGCGGGGGTAAGAAAAATAACTTTAAACAAAGATAAACTAAGAATTAAAGGAAAGACAGTTGGAGAGGTCATCAAAAATTTAGAAAAACAGTTCCCTGAATTGCAGGAAAAAATTCTTGATGAGAATGGATGTTTGAGAAGTTATGTAAATGTTTTTGTTGATCAAAAAGATATTCGTACTCTGGAAAACTTGGATACAAAGGTTAAAGAAAATAGTCAAATTTCTATCATTCCAGCAATTGCCGGTGGAAATGCAAAATATAACATAAAAGAATTAAAATCAATAGGGTTTATGAAACAAAAGGAGAAAGATTTGTTTTCTGTAAGATTACGTATTGTTGGGGGTCACCTTACCAGTGGACAACTGCCTAAGTTAGCTGAGATTGCTCAGAAATACGGGCGTGGATATATTCATCTTACTACAAGACAGGGGGTTGAGATACCCTACATTCATTTCAATGATTTTGAGAATCTTAGGCGTGAATTAGCCGGGGTTGGTCTTGAAGTTGGCGCCTGCGGTCCCCGGGTAAGAACAATTACTGCCTGCCAGGGCGAAATCTGCTCTCACGGATTAATCAGACCACAGGAACTGGCAAGACTAATTGACGAAAGATTCTTTGGTCGTAGCGGCTATCCACACAAGTTTAAAATTGGTATTGCCGGTTGTCCCAACTCCTGCACTAAACCCTACGAAAATGACTTCGGGATAGGAGGCACAATTGAAAAGAATTTCTACCCGGACAAATGCACACTTTGCACTCTTTGTGTAGAAGCCTGTCTGGTGAAAGCTCTAAAAATTAATGTTGATGAACTTGAGTATGACCGTCAGAAATGTATTGGTTGCGGGGAATGTGTTTTCATCTGTCCCACCGGTGCCTGGGAGGAAAAGCGTGAGGGATATGTAATTTCTGTTGGTGGCAGAATGGGTAAATTCCCTAAACTTGGGGTATGCCTCGGGACAGTGTGGGAGAAAGAAACGTTATTCTCTTTTTTAGAGAAAGTTCTGGAATTTTATAAAGAGGAAGGAAAGAAAGGCGAACGTTTCGGCGAAACGCTTGAACGTCTCGGTCTGGAATACTTTAAGGAAAAAACACACCCGTTCTGAAAACCCACCCGTTCTGAAAACCCGTCAGGGTTCTGAAGAATCAGGGTTCTGAAGAAATGGAAAATTTAAAACCGGATGCAAACTTAGACCTGCGTGGAGTAATCTGTCCTCTTAATTTCGTGAAAACAAAACTTAAACTTGAAGAGATGAAAAAAGGTGAAATCTTAGAAGTTCTCCTTGACGAAGGTGAACCAATCAGAAATGTTTCCCGCAGTATCAAAGAAGAAGGGCATCAAATTATTAAAGTAGAAAAAATCGGACAAGTATATAAAATTCTCATCAGAAAGGAGTAAAAAATGGTAAAAGTTAAGATTCCTACACCTTTACAGAAATTTACTCAGAATCAAACCGAAGTAGAAGCAGACGGTAAAACCGTTGCTGATTTAGTAGAAGATTTGGAAAAGAAATTCCCCGGAATCAAAGAACGCCTCTGTGATGAAACCGGTAAGATTCGTCGTTTCATCAATATCTATGTTAACGAACAGGATATCCGTTTCCTGGAAAATGAAAATACTAAACTCAAAGACGGTGACGAGGTGTCAATCATCCCGGCAATTGCCGGAGGACAAAAATCGTTCAACGATAAACGTTCAACGTTTAACGAAAAATGGTTTAATTTTGAAAGACTTGAAGTTTATCAAATCGCAGTAACATTTGCCAATGAAATTTATGAAATTACAAAAAACTTTCCTAAAAGTGAGATGTATGGTATTACAAACCAATTAAGAAGAGCATCTATTTCAATCTCATTGAATATTGCAGAAGGAAGTGGTAGATCAAAAAAAGAGTTTAAACATTTTTTAAGTATGGCAAAAACTTCGGTATACGAATGTATCCCGTTACTGCAAATTTCATTTCTGCAAAAGTATATTAGCAAAGAAATTAAAGAAGAATTTTATAAAAAATCTGTCAGATTGGCTCAGATGATAAGCGCATTGATTACTTCGTTGAACGAATAACGAATAACGTTGAACGAATAGAGGGACAATTATGGAATTTACTGAAGAACAAATTGAACGCTATAGTCGGCAGATAATTCTCCCGGAAGTCGGGGGTAAAGGTCAAGAGAAATTGCTGAAAGCAAAAGTGCTTATAATTGGCTGCGGTGGACTGGGTTCACCTGCGGCATACTATTTAGCCGCTGCCGGTGTAGGCAAAATTGGATTAGTAGATAGTGACAAAGTTGAGTTAAACAACCTTCAGAGACAAATTTTGCATTTCAGTAAAGATGTTGGGAAAGTAAAGACCGAGTCAGCAAAAGAAAAATTGCAGATGCTCAATTCTGATGTAGAAATTACCACCCACCCCCTCAGACTTACCTCAGAAAATATTCTTGAAATCGTTAAAAACTACGATATAATAATTGATGGCAGTGATAATTTTTCTACACGTTATTTAGTAAATGATGCTTGTTTTTTTCTTAACAAACCGTTATCCTCCGGAGCAATACTCAGGTTTGACGGTCAGGCAACCACAATTTTGCCAAAAAAAGGACCTTGCTACCGTTGTCTTTATCCTGAGCCACCCGAACCCGGGCTTATACCTTCCTGCCAGGAAGCAGGGATACTCGGTGCAGTTGCCGGAATTATTGGTTTACTCCAAACTAACGAAGTTTTGAAATTAATTCTCGGTATTGGCAACTTACTTGTCAGTAAATTACTCATCTTCAACGCTCTCCGAATGGATATTTCGTTCCTGTCTATCCAAAGAAATAAAAATTGTCCTCTTTGTGGTGAAAAACCAACAATAAAAAAACTCATTGATTACGAAGAATTTTGTCACCTGAGACCAAGATAAATGCGACCAAAAATGAATTTTAACATTTAGGGAGCATTTATAATGAGAATTCGTTCTTCCTTTCTATTGGGTGGAGTGGTATTGGGAGCAACAAATCTTTTTTTCTATTTAATCCTCAGCCCAATACTATTCGGAAGACCAACCGCGATTGCTCTCGGTGGACCTTTAGCCACAACACTTGCCTGGATAGAGAATACTTTTCTTGGCAGAAATAAACTATTTTCTGGGATTCCTCCCATTTTATGGACCCTCCTACCCGGAATTCTCCTCGGCTCATTTATCGCTGCACTCATTTCTAAAGAACTGAGTTGGGCATCATTCAAAAAGAAAAAGTTAGGAAAACCGCAATTGTTACGAGGAATTCTTGGCGGAATATTAGTTGCTTTCGGTGTCCTTTTGGGAAACGGTTGCTTGATTAAGCATCTGCTCTCGGGCATACCTGGCTTATCAGCTGAAAGTTTAATCGTATTTCTCGGAATTGTTGCTGGGATTTGGACCACCTTGAAAATACAGGAAAAAATTCAAAGATAAAATGAATTTAAAATTTTCGCTTTTAACTTTTTTACTCGGCATAATCCTTGGAATAGTTCTACATTATACCGGCTTTTGTGTGTACGGTTCTCTTGCTGAATGGATAAGTGTACACTCAGCAAGACGCTTAGTAGGTGTTGCAGCAGCAATGTTAATTTTTGCAGGAGTACATTTTTGGGGGTTCCAAGGCAATATTTCTTGCGGAAATATCTGGAAGGGATACTTGGGATTACATTCTTTTCTTGGCGGTTTTCTTCAAGGGGTTGGTTATGTTTTGATTACTGCTTGTCCTTTAACTCTCCTTGTCCGTCTCGGGCAGGGAAATAAGTTGTATCTGTTCGCCTTTGGCGGTTTCATCCTTGGTACCGCTTTTTTTGGTCACTTACGAACACCATTAGTGAATTTCTTTTCGCCTTTCACTCTCCAACCTCCTGCGGGTATAGGTTCTGAAATAGTGACTGTATCCGCAAAATCCGTTCCTTTGTCAACTTTTTCCATTCCCACAATTGATAACAAAACTTTTACTCTTGGTAAGACAGTTTCTCTCATTTATGTTGCTCCAGAATGTTGCCCCTTTTGTCATCCGGAAGCAATAGAAATGATTAATCGTTTGAGTAAGCAATTTAGCAAAAAGGGATTAGTCACTCTCGGTATTTTTCGGAAGCATTCTTTAAATGAAATGATAAAACCTTTCATTAAGAAGTATAATCTTTCCTGGCTGATTGCTCGTGACCCGGAATTTGTTTTTCTTAAAAAATTGGGAATCAATAAAGAAAATTTTTTTGTCGTAATTTTAGTAGATAAACAGGGGAAAGTTGTCTTAAAACAAGAAGATTTTAGTAAGGCGGATTTTGTAAAATATAAACAAGAAATAGAAAAATTATTATCTGTAAAGTAGTGGTTTTTAAAAAATGGATGACCAAAATAACCAGTTGATGTTCAGGTTCAAAGAAGGTGATATTTCAGCATTTGAAGAACTGCTCAAGAAACACGAAAAATCTATCCTCAATCTTATTTACCGTTTCCTCGGAAATAGCAATGATGCCGAAGATTTAACTCAGGAAGTTTTCTTGCGGGTTTACCGAGCAAAAGATACCTGGCAACCAAAAGCGAAATTTTCTACCTGGCTTTACCGGATTACGGCTAATCTTTGTTTCAACTGGCGTAGAAAAAAAAGTCCAGTAAGTTTAGAAGATTTATCTATCCTTCCCTCCACTACTAATGGAAGTAGTGAAAATATTGAAATAAAAAAAGAAATCCAGAAGGCACTACTTTCTTTACCTAAAAATCAGCGTTTAGCACTTATCTTTTGCCATTATGAAGATAAATCTTATCAGGAAATCAGTGAACTACTCGGTTGTTCAGTAAGTTCAGTAAAATCACTTATCTTCCGTGCCCGCCAGAATTTGAAAGCACGAATAGTCACGAATAAGCTACACGAATAAATACGAATAAACAAAATTCGTGCTTCATTCGTGATTAAGGAATTGACCGCAACTTTTTACAGGTTTAAGGGTTTAATCTTATGGAGGGACAAAAATGAAATGCCGTAAAGTAAGAAAAAATCTTTCTGCTTATCTGGATAACCAATTACAGATTACAGATTACAGATTACAGATTGAGGAGCACCTTCGCTCTTGCCTTTCTTGCCAGGAAGAGTATAATTTACTCCAGCGTATAGATGGACTCTTAGAGAAAATAGAACCAATTGAGCCAACGGAAACTTTTCTCCCACGGCTATGGCAAAAAATCCATTATTTTGGGAAGGAACGCTGGTTTGAAAAACTCGGCACTTTTTTCCCTTTTCCTTTGAGCGCAAAAGTGGCTTTCGTTTTTCTTTTAGGTGTCTTTATTGGAACAACAGGTTTTTTTATCCGTAAAGAAAAAATTGTGCAAGAATTCAGAAATGATTATTCTTTCTCAGTTGGCTTAAGAAGTTTTGCTGATATACCTACGAATTCGTTTGAAGAAATTGTACAATCAATAAAGGAGTAGACCGAAATGATAAGAAAAATTTTAGTTGTTTTTATTCTTCTTGGACTATTTGTTGGAGTTGGTTACCTGACTCACCATTTCTGTTGTCGCTTATTTTTGAGCAAGGGATTAACCCATCGTTTTTCTCCCCTTAAAGAACTGAAACTGAGTAAAGAACAAAAAGAAAAAATTGATTCTCTCAAAAAAGACCTCGCTAAAGAATTGGTTAGTTTAAGAAAAGAACTCGCCACAGAAAGAATAAAATTAGCGCAGTTGCTTGCCGAAGAAAAACCCGGCCAGAAAGAAATTGATAAATCAATTGAAAAAATTTCTTCCCTCCTTAAAGAACAGCAGAGAAAAACTATCAGTCATACACTTAAAATAAAAGAAATTCTCACCCCGGAACAAGAAAAAAAGTTCCTCAGTTCACTTACTCAGTATTTCTGCGAAGGTTGCCGTGCCGAAATTGGAAGTGGGGAGTGCATCTGTGGCAAATGTGGGAAATATCGGTAGACCACCTGTGCCTGCGACACCTGTGCAGGCATCACAGATGCAGGCATGACTTATCGGGAAGATTATGAATTTCAAGAAGGAGGTATTCTTAATAACATTTTTGACTATGATTTTAGGAAAATCTTTGGCTTTAGCTCAAGATGACATTTTTGAACAAATTAATAAGGGTTTAGAAAGCCCTAAGACCAGAGAAGAGCGTAGGCCACATTTGGCAGACCTATTTGAAGCTATGACTAATCCTAAAAGTTACATCATATACAAAGAAGTATACTTCTCCGGTCGTTATTCTTCAGAATTGGAACAGGTTGAAGGCAGAAATTCACTCGGTTTTATTTTGTTCGGTACTTTTTCTGGACCAAAGGGTCAAATTGGCGACCTGAATGTGCAGTTCAGAACTGCTTATTATAGTAATCAGTTTGCTTTTGGGGAAAGAATGGCCCGCGAATACACTGAAAAATTGGATGATTTTGAAGTGGAACTGCATAATGCTTATTTGCGGTTGCGTGCTCTACCACCAATGCTTAATGTAAGAATAGGTCACTTCTATGTGCCTTACGGAATCCAACCCTGGATTGATACACACGGCACCCTTTTACAAAGCCCGGCAATGGAATTTAGCGGCTTAGACCGAGACTGGGGAGTGGCTCTTGAAGGACAGAATGACAAATTAGAATATCAGTTAGGTTTAACCCGTGGCTCGGGTATGGAATACTTTGAACGGGATAACAATTTTGCCTTGGCGGGTAAACTTTCAACTCCGCGTATTGGGCAACGCCTTAATGACTGGTTAGGAATTTCATTTTTGATAGGTAGAATCTTTGACCCGATGGCTGTAGAAAGACTACGCGACTTTGCTATGGATGAAAAAAAAGAAAAATTCAAAGGCAATATTATTGAGAGATGGCGCGCAGGTATTGATGGGCAGAAAATAGTTGGTCCAGCACGCATAAGATTTGAGATTTCCGGAGGAGAGGATGCCAGGAAGGAATCTGTCCTGGGGGAATTTATTGAGGTTAAGTATGCCTTAGGTAAGGAAAATCGCTGGTCAATGTATTTACAATCCGAAAATTTGACGCAAAACATAAGTCGTTCTAATAGTGATTCTAACACTGCCATACGCTGGGGGACCAGCTATAGTTTCTCTGCTAATTATAATCTCCAGTTTGCAGTCTCCAGAGACTTAAATACCGTTTTTGGCAGGGAAGATACCTGGGTTGGATTATTGTTCTATGGTCAGAAAGGCGGTAGATGGTTTGATTGGTAAGATTTTATCGGTAGACCATGACCTATCGGAAGGACTGGAGGCACCTTATGAAGAAAAGGTTGACTGTTTTGATTGTGGGTTTAGCAAGTTTATCGTTGTTCAAGACAAACGCATTTGGTCAAGCTCAGGTTGTGCCCTGCCAGTTGAATAATGCCGACCAGGATACTCTGCGTCTTTTCCCAGAAAGAACAAATTACCGCACAGAGTTTATCCGTACCGATGAAGTGGGCGAAAGCCGCGGTATGGGTGGTGAGGCGTTGTATCGGGAGTTAGAAAAACGCTTAGGCGATAAGTGGGATCCTATTTGGGAAACCAAAGACATTCCTTATGTTTTTTACGAGATTTTGAAAGGACCGGACAGAATCGGTTGGGTTTTTGGGGCTAATCAAGGTTGGCCGGGTGCGGACAATTCTCAGTTGATGCATGCCTTTGATTTAGACGGAAGGATTTCTGAATTTTATTACCAGAAACTACCTTCTTTGGAAAAGGAACGGCTTCAAACAAAAGAATTCTATTCGCAATTTATTGGTTTGACTCTGGAACATTTCTATGTTCATGAACAGTTAGAAAATTTGGCGGCCAAGGATAAGGATATTCTCGCATTGGATATGATTAGACGCATTCAAGACCCAACACAGAAGGAACATGAAGGTTTTCAAAAGACCTTAAGAGGAATGAAAAAAATCCTTATCTACATAGATGATTTTAAATTTGGCAATAGGATTAAAAAAGATGAGGTTTTTCAGAAGGTAAAATATCTGGTGGAAAACAAAGATAAGATTCCTCTGTTAAGCGAGGATGCTCTATTCCAGATTAGAAAAAGTTTTCCTGATGCTTCAAGGTTTGTTGTAGATTTTGTTTCCTTGAAGAATAGCAGTTCTCTTATTGAAGAACGTTTAGCTGATAAACTTGATCCTAAGACCGAACCAGTTGATCTGGTTTATCCGGTTTATGTGGTTTACAAAGACCAAGTTTATAAAGAACCCTTTGCGCGGGGATTTGTTTTGGGATATGTGTTGCCCCTGGTGATAGATACGCCCCGGGGTAGATTTACGGCAGTCATTGCTATCGGTGCAGTGGATAGAGGAAAAGGCAAAATCATTTCACTTGAGATAGACAAGAATGAATTCCCCCAGTTCAAGGGATTATCTTTGGTGCACTTCTACACTAAGGACATTTTATTGAAAACAAATACAACCGATGAGAAATTGGATAAAATCGCGCCTTTAGTAAACCTGACTGTTCAGGGTAAGGATATATCCAGTGCCATTCGTCGGACAGTTAAGAAAGCACTTATCATTGTTGATGAATTTTACTTCCATAATTTCTTTAAAAAAGATGAGATTATGAAGAAGATAGAAGATTACCTGAGGAGTCATCGGTAGACCATGCCTGCACCTGTGACGCCTGCACAGGTGTCGCAGGCACAGGTGACCTATCGGGAAAAAATAATAAACGGCGGGTCGGCGTGCGACGAATAAGGAGCACAGGTCTGCCGACGGGTGCAAGTCGGTGAGCACCCGGGCCGACGACTGAGCGAAGCGAAGGAGGCGGAAAGATGAAGAAAGTGGTTACGATTTTGGGAGTAGTCTTATTAGGGTTATGGGGGATTCTAATTTTGGGCTGTGGGGCAAAGATAGAAAAATTTGGAGAAGCACCAGATGAGACCTCAGCCAAAACTGCTATTGGCACGATTCTCGTCAATCCTCATAACTACTTAGACAAAGAAGTAGTGGTTGAAGGCGTTATTGGTAGCGAGTGTCCTACCGGTGGCTGGATAAATGTGAGGGATAATGCTGGTGCGACAATATATGTGGAGATGCACGGTACTTCTTTTGCGCCTATACCCCAGAGGGTAGGCAAACGCGTTTTGGTCAAAGGTGTAGTTTACCAAAGTGAAGGTGCTACTAAAGAAACAAAACTTTTAGGTAAAGGTTTGATCATTAAATAAAAATGAGGAGGGTCAGATGACAAAATATCTGAACTTGGCTTACAAGAATTTACACCGTCGTAAAATTCGTTCATTCCTAACCATTGGTGGCGTAGGTGTGGCAGTGGCAGTTTTGGTCAGTCTCCTGGGTTTTAATGCCGGTTATCGCATTGCTTTGGAAAAAGATGTATCCGGTATGGGTTATCAGGTTTTAGTTACCGCCAAAGGATGCCCTTATGAATTAGCAACTGTGGCTCTGGCTGGCACGGGGGCTTTGCGCTATCTAACCGATGATACGGTAGCCAAGATAAAACAGGATAAGGATGTTTCTGAATTGACACCAATGTTGCTTAATCCCCTGATCAAAGAAGACGGTAACGGTTTTTATACTTTTTGGGGCATAGACTTGGATAGTTATGCCCACCTACGTCCAATGGTAAAGATTGCTTCAGGCAAACATAAGGAGAGGGTATTGGATTCCGCAACCGGTCAGGAGGTTGAGAAGGAAGTAGATGGCCCAATGGGCAAATGGTTTAAACCACGCGAGGTTAAACCAGATGAAATTTATCTCAAAAATGGCCGGGTAGTTAAGGGTTTGATCGTTAGTGAAGGAAGATTCGAAAAAGTTACCGGACGTGAACTAGACCCGGTAAGCGGAGAATACATTGAGACAAAGAAGATATTTAAGACAGTGAAAATTATGCTTCCCTCCCGAGTTTACAACAAGGCAGATGTTGTCAGCAAAGAGGGTGTAATCACTTTAAGAGACGGTACACAAATAAGAGGAGATGTTACTAAGATTGCTGAAAATACATTTAAAGTTGTCAATAAAGATAGCCAGGGAATTGAGCAACAAAATACCTACTCTAAGGAACAGGTTTTGAAAGTTGAAGATGAACTTTCTTTAAAAGACGGCAATAAGGTAACAGGGATTGTCTTGAGTGAAACAGCAGATAGATACAATGTGGGCGATATAGAACTGGCTTATCCTAATACCGAGGAAGTTACTTTGGATACAGTAGAAACAGATTCTCGGGGAAATCCTAAGATTATGCACTATAGTAAAGGCGATGAGAAGACTGAAAGAGAGGTGGTTCTTGGTTGGGAGGCTGCTCAGACCGGTTTTATGCAAGTGGGTCAAAAACTGACGCTTAAGGTCAAGGAGATGGCTAAAGAAAAAGTAAAAGAGAAAATAACTGACCCGGTTAGCGGTCAAGTGAAGGAAATTGAAAAGGAAATAGAAAAACCGGTATTCAATGCCTATACCTTTAAGGTAGTGGGAGTTTTAGAGAGAAGTGGTTCCAAAGACGACGGTTCATATTTTATTCAATTGGAAGAAGCGCAAAGAATTTTTAAGAAATACAAAATGCTTACCGGTATTGGCATTAAGTTACACGATCTGGCAACGCTCCCGATGTTTACCGACAGAATTTATAACCGCAAAGAATTGGGAGAGACACAGGTAGTCAGTCTTGCTGAGGTTAAGGGGACGATTCTTAACCTCGTCCAGACTGCCAAGATTCTGGTTATGTCTGTCGCTTTTATAGCCATCGTTGTCGCTTTGATCGGTGTTATGAACACAATCCTGATGTCTGTGTTTGAACGCACGCAGGAAATAGGAATCATGAAGGCTATTGGTGCCTCAAAAATGGATATCTTTAAACTCATCTGGCTGGAGACGATTTTTATCTGTGTCCTGGGTGGGGTCTTGGGTACACTCATCGCTGTCTTTGGTGGAAACTTCATTGAAAAACTCATTCGTTCGGTGATGGCAAAGGCAGGTTATGTTCCGGCAGGCCAGATTGTGCATTTTACTCCGCAAATAATTGTGGGCTGTTTTATCGGGGCAATTGTGTTGGGAATTTTATCCGGTGTCTGGCCAGCATACCGGGCAGCAAAAATGAGGCCGATTGAAGCAATCAGGAGTGGAGAGTAAAAATGGAAAATAATACATATGTCATAAAAGCAGAAGCGCTGAAAAAGGTATATCACCTTTACGCTGAGGAGATAGTCGCACTTAAAGGTATCAATGTAGCGATAAAGAAAGGGGAGTTTGTTTCCATAATGGGACCTTCCGGTGCAGGCAAAACTACGTTTTTAAATCTCGTGGGATGTCTGGATAAGCATACCGAAGGGAAACTCCATGTGCTCGGTAAGGACATAAATTCCTTGGATGAAGGACAACAGCGCAATATGCGTCTGCATCACTTAGGTTTCGTTTTTCAGGAGTTCTTCTTAGTGAAAGAACTTACGGCTCTTGAAAACGTGCAGTTACCCATAATCTTTGCCGACAATTATAGGAATTTAGATTGGGCAAAATATCTTCTTGAAAGGGTGGGTTTAAGTAAAAGGATGAATCATTTGCCTAAGGAACTATCGGGCGGAGAAATGCAACGTGTGGCTATTGCCCGGGCTTTGGCTAATAAACCGGATATTCTCCTGGCCGATGAACCCACAGGAAATCTTGATACCAAAAATGCTCAGGGTATTTATGACCTGTTCAGACAGATAGGCAAAGAGCAAAACATTACTATCGTTGCTGCCACACATAATGTAAAGTTAGCTTATCAAGCGGACAGAGTTATTCATCTGCGCGAAGGCAATATTGAAAAAGAAGAACGAATTGCTTAATTCTGAGTGAACCGAAGGAAGGAGGTTTTAGATGGAAAGTGACATAGTATTAGAAGCAAATGAGTTAAAAAAATACTATACACGTGGCTCGGAGATAGTTAAAGCGCTTGATGGGGTGGATTTTAGCATTCAGCGCGGCGAAATTGTTTCCATAGTCGGACCTTCAGGCTCAGGCAAGACAACACTGATGAATCTAATCAGTTGTTTAGACACCCCTACCTCGGGCTTTCTCAGTATCGGCGGACAGGATGTTACGCATTTTAACGAATCTCAACTCATTAACATCCGGCGCAAATATATTGGGTTTATCTTCCAGCAGTTTTATCTCATACCGAACTTGTTTGCAGTGGAGAATGTGGAATTACCGCTTATCTTTGCCAAAAAAACCATAGATAAAGAAAAAATATATAAGGTTATAGAAACTGTTGGGTTAAAAGGTCGTGAGCGTATTCCTGCATATATGCTTTCCGGTGGAGATAAACAGCGCATGGCTATTGCTCGCGCGCTAATTAACGACCCTCAACTTTTGATTGCTGATGAGCCAACAGGGAAATTAGAGATAAAAGTAAGAGACCAGTTGCTGGAAATATTCAGACAATTGTCCCAAAAAGGTATAGCGATTTTTATTGCTACCCATGATTTGGAATTGGCATCTATGACTCAACGTATTATTCATTTACAAGACGGGAAGATTATCCCGAAAGAGGAATCAAGTTTGTACCATTAACGAAGAAAGAATCAAGACTCGGTTTATTTACGGTGGTGAACCTGAGGGATAAGGAGGTAAAAAATGAAGACTTGGACAAAAGTGATCGTTCTTCTGGTTTTCTTTATCGGACTGAATTCAAAACTCTTCGCCTGTAGCCTTTGTGCTGCGGGAAAGCATGAACATTCTCAAGAACACGAAGAAAAAGCAGTCAGTCATGAACACAAACACGAAGAAGAAAAACAACCAGAAAATGCACCCGAGAAAGAAGAAAAGACCCTTAAGAAGACGGTTTATGTCTGTCTGATGGGTTGTGAAACAAAAGATGAACCGGGCCGCTGTTCAAAATGCGGAATGAAATTAGAAAAGAAAGAAGTTTACCGCACCTATGCCTGCCCAGAAGAAAAATGTGATTATCACCAAGCGAAATACGGAGAATGTCCAGAACATAAGAAGAAACTGGTTAAAGCCAATATCACTTACGAGTGTCCGAAGTGTGGCGCTGAACTTAAACCTGAAGAACTAAAAGAAAAAATTAAAAAGTAAACAGGATTAAGATTTAATGAAGAACTACTGGCAATTAGACATTCAAGAATTAGAAAAGTATTTGGTGAGTGATTTATCCTGCGGACTTTCTTCTCTTGAAGCGAAGAAACGTTTCCAGAAATATGGTCCAAATCAATTAGTGGAGAAGAAAGGTCTCTCGGCTCTTTCAATTTTTCTTGGACAGTTCAGCAGTTTGATTATCTGGGTTTTAATTGCCGCAGCAATTGTCTCCGGTTTCCTTAAAGAATGGCTTGACGCTCTGGCGATAGTTGCCATTGTGATTATGAATGCTATTCTCGGATTTATTCAGGAATTTCGTGCCGAAAAAGCCCTTGCTCTACTGAAAAAACTTTCTACACCAGTAGCAAAAGTTATCCGTGACGGTGAATTAAAACTTATTCCGGCAAAAGAACTTGTCCCGGGAGATTTAATTCAAATAGAAGCTGGTGACCATATTCCAGCAGACGGACGTTTAGTTCAGGTCGCTTATTTCCAAACCCAGGAGGCATCTCTTACCGGTGAATCAGTGCCTATCGAAAAATATTCCGAGAAACTTAACTTTGAGGAAATACCTCTTGCGGAACGAAAAAATATGGTCTATTTAGGAACACAAGCAGTTACAGGTAAAGCAAAAGCAGTGGTAGTCAATACCGGAATGAATACCGAATTAGGTAGAATTGCTGAAATGATTGAAGAAACCCGGAAAGAGGAAACACCCCTCCAGGAACGCTTGGCCCGGTTGGGTAAGTGGTTAGTATACCTTTGTCTGGGTACAGTCATTATCATTTTCTTCTTAGGTATAATTCGCGGGATACCAGTTATAGAAATGTTTTTAACTGCAGTAAGTTTAGCCGTTGCGGCGATCCCGGAAGGTTTACCGGCAGTAGTGACGATTGCCTTAGCCCTCGGGGTGCAGAGAATGGTTAAACGCAATGCACTTATCCGTAAGTTGCCGGCTGTGGAGACGCTTGGCTCCACTAATGTTATTTGTTCAGATAAGACCGGCACGCTTACCCAGAATGAAATGACGGTAAGAAAAATCTGGACGGCTAATAAATTGTTTACCGTGACCGGAGCGGGATATAATCCGCAAGGAGAATTTACCCTCTCCCTCTCCTCTCCCCTTAGGGGAGAGGAAAAAGGCGAGGGGATGAAAACGGACCCCAATCTACTCAAAACCTTAGAAATTGGTATTCTTTGTAATAATGCTACACTTTCCCCCTCACCCTTCCCTCCCCCTTCAAGGGGGAGGATTAAGGAGGGGATCTCAGAAATCTCCCCTCCCTCGGTGGGAGGGGATAGAGGGGAGAGGGAAGAGATACCAAGTAAGTGGAGCATTTTAGGTGACCCGACTGAAGGAGCAATTCTTACTGCCGGGGCAAAAGCAAACCTCTGGAAAAGTGAATTAGAAAAAAAATATCCTTTAGTTGCTGAAATACCTTTTGAATCGGAGCGCAAACTGATGAGCACAATTCGTAAAACAGTAGAAGGCAAAACTATTGCCTTTGTTAAGGGTGCGCCGGATGTTCTTCTCGCTCATTCACAATATTTAGAAACTGATGGAAAAATAAAACAACTTACTGAAGAAGAAAGGAAAGATATTCTTCTGGTTAACCAATCTTTAGCCAAAGAAGCCTTGAGAGTTTTAGCCGTCGGCTATCGGCAGTTAGAGGAAAAAGTGACCAAATATATTCCCCAAATTGTAGAAAAAAATTTAGTCTTTGTTGGACTGATTGGGATGATTGACCCACCGAGACCGGAAGTAAAAACCGCGATTGCTATTTGTAAGAAAGCGGGGATAAAAAGTGTAATGATTACTGGTGACCATAAAGATACCGCTTTAGCCATTGCTCAGGAATTAGAAATGCTTGACAAAGGTAGTCTCGCTTTAACCGGAACTGAACTTGATGCTTTGAGTGATGAGAAATTAGCTGAGGATGTAGATAAAATAGGTGTTTATGCACGGGTTTCTGCAGAACATAAATTGCGCATTGTCCGTGCCTGGAAGAAAAGAAATGCGGTCGTAGCCATGACCGGCGACGGTGTAAATGACGCCCCGGCTCTAAAAGAAGCAAATATCGGTGTGGCTATGGGTGTTACCGGCACCGATGTCACCAAAGAAGCATCGGATATGGTGATTACCGATGACAATTTTGCTTCTATAGTTTCTGCGGTTGAGGAGGGCAGGACAATTTACGAAAATATTAGAAAATTTGTTTATTATCTACTTTCGTGCAATACAGGGGAGATCCTGGTTTTGTTTTTTTCATCCTTACTTGGCTGGCCATTGCCCCTTTTACCAATCCAGATACTCTGGACAAATTTAATCACTGATGGGCTACCCGCCTTAGCCTTAGGTGTGGACAAACCGGAACCCGATTTAATGTCTCGTCCGGTGCGCCGGACGGAAGAAGGAGTCATCAACAAGCAATTTATTATTACTATGCTCGGTGTCGGGACAATAATTGCTTTCCTCAGTCTCTTTGCTTTTGGTTATGTTTTGTTTGTAGAGAAAGAAGATTTGACCCGAGCACGGACTGCTGCTTTTGTCGTTCTTGTAGGTGGACAACTGTTTCACTCATTCAACTGTCGGAGTGAACGTACTTCCATTTTCAAACTTGGTTTTCTGACGAATAAAAATTTGCTTCTTGCGGTATCTCTTTCTTTACTTTTACAGATGGGAATTGTCTATCTTGGATTTGCGCAAAAAATTTTCAAAACCGAAGCACTGAATCTTTTTGACTGGGTAATGGTAGTAATCCTTTCCAGTATTCCTTCATGGGTAGTGGAGTTAGGCAAATTTATTAAAAGAAGAAATGTGTAAAAATTAGTAAGCAATAAGTTTTTCTATTTCGCCGGCAAGATTGTTAAGGTTTGAATTTGTTCTTCATTCCTGAGGAAAAAATAATTTCACCATTATTTTTGACAATTAAACCTTCGGTATTGGGTAATTTTTCAATTAGTTCCATACCTTCATCCGGACCTAAAACAAAAACTGCGGTAGAGAGAATATCCGCATCAACACCCTTCGGGCTGAAGCCTTTGTTCGTCACAATGGTTACTGCCTGACATTCCCAAGCCGGTTTACCGGTTTTCGGATTAAAGATATGATGATACCTTACCCCATTTTTAATAAAGTACTGTTCATAATCACCGGAAGTAGAAATTGCTGCCAGGGGTTGCTTAACCCCTTCGCCATCTTTTAATTCAATAACTCCTAATAATTTATCTTTTTCTCTTGGATGTTGGATACCAATCTGCCACGCTTTTTTTCTTTCTCCAAGGACACAAATTTCACCACCCAAACGCACAAGTGCTATTTTTACACCTTTTAACTTTAAACTTTTAACCGCCTCATCCACTGCATATCCTTTCGCTACCGCACCAAGACCGAGACGCATACCTTTCTTTTTCAAATATACACTTTTTTCTTTCCGGTTAAGCGAAATCTCTTGATAAGAAACAAGTTTCAATTTCTGTTTAATTTCTTTTTCTGTCGGTATAGTCGGTGAACTTTTTTGCATTTTCTCCTTTATTCTCCAAAGTTTTATCAATGGTCCAACCGTAATATCAAAAGCACCAGCACTTAATTTTGAGTAATAGACCGATTTCTCAATCATTTTGTAAAGTTTGGAATCAACCTTAACTTTTTTTATCCCGGCATAATGGTTAATTTTATTTAACTGACTATCTTTACGATATTCACTGGCTAACTTTTCAATTTTTTCCATTTCTTTGAATGCCTGTTCAACTGCTATATCATTTTTTTCACCGTAAAGCGCAATTTCTGCAGTCGTCCCCATCAATTTTTTTTCTTTTTTAAAGACCTGTTCCCGAGCGCAACCGATAAAAGCAGTTAAAAGTAAAACAGTTGACCCGCCTGCCAAAGCGAAGCGGCGGGCAGGTAAGTTGATAAGTTGATAAGTTGATAGTAAAATCTTTTTCATTTTGTGTAACCACAGATTACGCAGATTCCCGACCAGATTACACAGATAAGTCATCATCGTTCATCGTTGTAATCGGCAGTTTCAGCCAAAGGCTGATCTGCCTATGGCATGAAAAATCGCTGCCATCATTCTTTTCAGCAATAACTATTGTAGCAAATTTTTGACAAAAAACAAATGGTTCAATAAATTCGCTATCCTGAAGAATTGAAGGATTGCAACTACTTCTATTTTTTAGTATAATTTTTGAAGATTCAAAGGGAAATGCCCAAAAACTAACTATGTGGTTTCACATAAATAGTGTAATATTTCTAAAGGTGTCATTCTGAGCCCAGAGGGCGAAGAATCTCGGTGTTTAAAAGTTGAGATTCTTCACTTCGTTCAGAATGACGTTAAAAGTGAAAAATATAACGAAAATTATGTGAAATTACTTAGATTTTAGGATACCTTCGAGTTGTACTTACATCTAAAAAGAGAACAGATACAAACACCATTACAAATATAACCGGCGATTTAAACGAATGGAAGAAAATTTACACTTTCTACAAAAATTCCCAAAAGAGCGTAATGGACTCTATATCGTATATGAACTTTATACCTTTGATAATTTCTTTCGACTTCTCTTGAAAAACAATTTTGACCATGAAGAAGCTCTCTATTTTATTCTCGGTAATTGCTCGTTAAGCGGTCTTGTCTTTCAGGAGAGAATTCACAACAAAAGATATGAAAAACTTTCAGCTAAGGATGCGTTATCTGCTGATTTAGCTGCTTGTAAAGCGAAATTAATTTATGATTTGATGAGCTTAATGTGAATATGCACCAGCGGAAACGGTATCGTCTTAACGATAAACAAGTAGACCCAAGAAAATACAATTTCGGTACCAAAATTTCAGTTTCAACTTAGGAGAATCAATTATGTGGAAATGTGAGAGGTGTGGTAAAAAATTTAAAGATAATGTGCTGGCTTTGGATGTAAGATTTGGTTATGTTGACTCTGAAAAAGCTAAGGAAAGAGGCAACCAGTATGACGCTTTTTATACCGAGAATGCCTGGGGACCACTTTGTGATGATTGTGCGATTGAATATATAAAAAGCGGAGAGTAGAACACGAATTCAACTCAAATAACCGAAGAATGTATTCTGGGAAAGACGGAGCAGTTCTTTTAGCCGAAGGAGAAGTCTAATTTTAGAAATTTAACGAAAAAAATTTTTGACTTTTTGGAAACCTCTGTGTAAGGTTAGGGAATGGGAATAAAAGTGCGAGATGTTATCAAAATGATTGAAGATGACGGGTGGTATCTTGTTACAACAAAAGGAAGTCATCGCCAATATAAACATTCGGCTAAACCGGGTAGAGTAACTATTGCCGGTCACCCTAACCACGATTTAGCCCCCGGAACACTAAACAGTATCTTAAAACAAGCCCAGTTAAAGAAGAAGGAGGTAAAGTAACAATGCACCGATTTCTTATCGTTATTGAAAAGGCAAACGGAAATTATTCTGCTTACTCCCCGGACCTGCCAGGTTGTGTCGCTACAGGCGAAACAAGGGCAGAAGTTGAGCAAAATATGTATGAGGCAATTGAATTACATATCCGTGGACTGGCTGAAGATGGCTTACCTATTCCCGAACCGCAGGCGGTCGCAGAATTTGTTGTAATTAAATGATAATTTATTAAACCAACACTTCTTTCTTTATTGGTTGGCGGATGATTGTTTTTACTGGGCATTTATCTACACAGATGCCGCAGTTGTCACATTTTGTATAGTCAATCCGGGCTAAATTATCAATAATCATGATTGCTTGTTTCGGACAGGCTTTGACACATAATCCGCAAGCAAAACAACCTACCTTACAAATTCTTCTGGTTACCCCACCTTTGTCTAAAGAATTGCAAAGAATATGCACTTCCATCTTCTCGGGAACAAGACGAATTAAATCTTTTTTCGGACAGGCTTTAATACATAGTCCACAAGCGGTACATTTATCCGGAATAATTCTCGGTATTTCTCCCGACTCCCAAGCAATCGCATCAAAAGGACAGACACGGTAACAATCACCATAGCCAAGACAGCCATAAACACAACTTTTGCTTCCACCGGCAAGTAGATTCGCTGCCCGACAACTTTTTAGTCCGTTATAAAGATATTTTTCTACCACCAGTTCCGCTCTACCCTGGCAGAAAATCATCGCTACTTCCGGTTCTTTCATTTTTACTTCAATACCAAGAATTTTACTAATTTTTTCAGCAACTTCATTTCGTGCAACCGTGCATTTACCGGGTTCAGCCGTGCCTTTGAACAAATGCTCAGCATACCCGGCACATCCAGCGAAACCACAGGCACCACAGTTTGCTCCCGGCAAAGCAGAAATGAGCGCAACTAAACGCGGGTCTTCATTAATCGCAAAAACTTTACTTGCTACCGCTAACCCAAAACCAAAAACTACCGCTAAACCACCAAGAACTAATACCGCATAGAGAACTAAAATCATTTCAATAAACCCGATTCAGACGGATAATGACCACGATTCAAACAGATTTTATCTGTCTGCATCAGTCATTTATCTGTTTGCATCGTCCTTACAGACCGAAGAGTCCTTTGAACCCTAAAAAGGCTAAAGACATTAAACTGGCAGTAAAGAAAGCAATCGGATAACCTTCTAAAGATTTCGGCACCGGAGCAAGAAGTATTCTTTCCCTGATTGTGGCAAATAAAATTATCGCTAAACAATATCCTCCGGAGACACCAAATGCATAAACCATACTTTTGAAAAAGTTTAACTGGTAATCAACAATCAAAAAAGTTATCGCTAAAATAGCACAATTGGTGGTAATCAACGGTAGATAAATACCCATCGCTCGGTATAAAGGTGGTAAATATTTTTTAATAAACATCTCTTCAAGTTGGACTAAAGCAGCGATAGTCAAGATAAAAGCAGCGGTTCTTAAGACAACTAACTTGAGAGGGACAAGTAGAAAATAGTAAACTGGCCAGGCAACCGCTGCCGCCATTACTGCTACAAAAGTAACCGCTACACCCATTCCAACTGCATCTTTAATATTTGTTGATAAACCAAAAAATGAACAGAGGGCAATAAAACGAATCAAAAGGATATTGTTGACCAAACAAGCACTTAAAAAAATTAGTAGCGGATGCATACCACTTTCAATCATTGTTTTTTTTCTCCTTTGGAGAAACACAGATTACCACCGATTAACTGCCGGATTACCACAGATTTTAATCCGCGGCAATCATAACTTTTATCTGCGGAAATCTGCGTTAAGTTTTATCTGCGGCAATCTCCGCCAAAGGCGGATCTGCCTTAGGCATGATGCGCTTTACGACGATTCCAATAATTCATCAATCCCATCAAAAAACCAATAGTAATAAACCCACCCGGGGGAAGTATCATTATCAATGCCGGTTTACTTAAGATTTCTTTCACCCAGATACTACCGTTACCAAAAAATTCACGGATTAGAGCAATTACCGAAATCACCAGAAGAAAACCGATACTACAACCGATTCCATCAAGCAAAGAAGAAAATACTGTATTCTTATAGGCGAACGCTTCAGAACGACCGATAATGATACAATTAACCACAATCAAAGGGACAAATACACCAAGTTGTTGGGAAAGTGTCGGTGAATATGCTTTAAGCATATAATCGGCAATGGTAACAAAAGTGGAAATAACAATGATAAATATTGGGATACGCAGTTCGTCAGGGGTAAATTTTCTGATTGCCGAAACCATAATATTAGAACCAATGAGGACAAAAGCAACCGCTACACTCATCCCGAGAGCGTTAGTTAAAGCAACTGATATTGCTAATGTTGGACATAGACCAATCATTAAGACTAATACCGGGTTACCTTTCAAAATACCAAAAGCAAAATCATCTCTCCAACTCATCTTATTCAATCGCCTCCTCACCTTTTAGTCTAAACAATTTCACAAAAATAATTAAGCAATTTTTGTCTCGGGAACGCTTTATGAGTTTCAGGAACCTTTTTCTCGCTCAGTAATTCTTTGACCAAAAGCGATGTTTCGGCAGGCTCACCATCCTGAGTTCACCGAAGGAGAAGCGTCAAAGTATTTGATATCGCTTGAAAAAGAACCCTGAAACTCCTTTTGCTTGCTTGAAAAGTTGTGAACCTTTTTCGAACGACTTTGAATCCCGCACCTTTGTCCGAGAAAGGGTCTATCTTGTGCAATGATTCTCATAAATACTCAAAGTATCCCAAAATAAAGGTGCGGGATTATAGAGTGAGAAAAATGGTTTGCAACTCAGAAAACGAAACTAAGATATTATTTTTGTGAAATCATTTAGTAAATTTGCTTAAACCTTCCTTTACTGCCTCAATTACTGCCCGTGATGAAATTGTTGCTCCAGTTACGGCATCAATTTTACCCTTATCCTTCTTCAATTTTAATTCTTCAATTGTTTTACCAGGGAACTGGTCCAAGAATTTTTTTTCTTTAATTTTTGCTCCTAAACCCGGGGTCTCCATCTCATCCAATATTTTTACTTTAGTTATTTTATCAAAATCATCTACACCAACTAAAATTTTTATCATTGCCGCATAACCACGTTTTCTTGTCTCAGCGATTTTTCCTACCGGTTTGTCATTTTCGTCATAACCCTGAATATAGGTTTTTTTTTCGTGAGAGGTGATTACCTCAAGTTTTTTTTCTTCAAATCTCGCTGCCTGGGGAAGCACTTCTTGCCGTGCCAAGAGCAAACGTCGTTTTTCTTCTAATTCAATGCGTGGTTTTGTCTCCAGATAAACCCAGGCGATTGCAGTACTGGCAATTGCACAAAGAAGAGTTAACCGAAAAATATAATCAGGAATTTTTTTAGCTAAACTTTTCATTACCACAGATTACACAGATTAAAGACCAGATTACACAGATTAACTTCCGACACGAATTTTATTTATTCGCAAATATTCGTGGTCTAATGCTTGGCGGTGCTTACCGCCCCAAATTTTTTCGGGACAGTAACTTTATCAATAAATGGGGTAACCATATTCATAATCAATATCGCATAGCAGATACCTTCAGGAAAACCTCCTTTAAGACGAATAAGCATAGTCATCAAACCACAACCAAGACCAAAAATTACTTGTCCTTTACGGGTTAAGGGGGAGGTAACATAATCAGTCGCCATAAAGAATGCCCCAAGAATCAGTCCACCAGCAAGAAGGTTAAACAATACATCTAATTTGAGAGCAAAGGATAAAAGAGCAACTATTCCCACGAAACTCAAAGGTATATGCCAAGTAATTTGCTGACGATAGAATAAATATCCGACACCAATTAAAAGTGCTAAAACTGAAGTTTCACCTATTGAGCCAGCACGATTGCCAAAAAACATTTCTAAATAAGTCGGTAAAACTTCCTCCACAAGTTTTTCTTTCACAATATTTAACGGTGTAGCAGTAGTCACTGCCTGCACTACACCGGCAGGGGTTACATAACCCCCGGCAGAGAGCGGTTTAATCCAAGTAGTCATTTCTAAGGGCCAAGAAGCAACAAGGACAGCCCGACCAACTAAAGCCGGATTAAATGGATTCCAACCTAAACCACCAAAAATCATCTTCCCTAAAACAATGGCAACAACTGCACTAATTGCTGCAATCCAAGGCGGAATTGTCGGCGGTAAAGTAAGCGCCAAAAGTAATCCGGTAACCACTGCGGAAAAATCACTAATCGTATTCCCACGTTTCATTATTTTTTGGCTTATCCATTCAGCAAGGGGAGCAAAAATTACACAAACCAAAATTGTCCTTAAGGCATACCAACGGAAAAAATATACTGCAGCTAAAGATGCTGGGATTAAAGCAATAATTACATCCAGCATTACTCGAGGCACATCTTCTTTAGTTCTTAAATGCGGTGAAACTGATAAGGTAAGTTTTTCTTCCATAGTAACTTCACATAAGTTCAGTTACATTGATTACAATGATTAAAAATCACGATTACACAGATTTATTATTAAGTTAATCACTGTAATCGCCTTTCACAATCACTGGAATCATATCTTCTTTTTAAGAGTAAGAAGTTCGCTTTTACCATATTTTATATAATGCACCAAAGGAATTTTGGAAGGACAGACATAGGCACAACAACCACATTCAATACAATCAAGAATATTATATTTCTCTACTTCTTCCCATTTTTTATGTTCAACAAGTAAAGCATACATTGCCGGCATCAAATACATTGGACAAACATCAATACATTTACCACAACGGATACAGGGACGCATCAGTAGAGTAACTAAAGTGTCTTTAAAAACCAAAATTCCGGTTGTTCCTTTAATTACCGGCACTTCAGTCGTATATTGAGCAACACCCATCATTGGTCCACCCATAATTATTTTTCCTACTTTGCCATCAAAACCGCCACACTGGTCAATCAAATCCTGAAACAAGGTGCCAATTTTCACTTCTAAATTTTGTGCTTCTTTTACTCCGTCACCACTAATTGTAACTACCCGCTTAATCAATGGTAATCCTTTCACTACTGCTTCATATACCGCAAACGCTGTCCCGACATTGTTCACCACTACACCAACATCCAGCGGTAAACCACCGGAAGGAACTTCCCGATTTAAAATAACTTTAATTAAATGTTTTTCTGACCCTTGCGGATACCTCGTCTTCAATTCAACAATTTCTATCTTTTCTCCTAACTCTTCGCTCTTCGCTCTTAGCTTTTCAATCGCTTCCGGTTTATTATCCTCAATACCGATAAAACCCTTTTCCACCCCCAATGCTCTCATCAAAAGTTTCATTCCCGAAATTATTTCTTGAGGTCGTTCCACCATTAAACGGTAGTCAGCAGTTAAATAAGGTTCACATTCGGCACCGTTAAGAAGTAGAGTATCAATTTTTTTCTCTTTCGGCGGAGAAAGTTTTACATGTGTCGGGAAAGCCGCACCGCCTAAACCGACAATACCCGCCTCACGAACTATTTTTCTAATTTCTTCCAGAGAAAGAGTTTCCCAATTACCTCGTGATTTAATTTCTTCCGAAAGTGTATCTTTACCGTCAGATTCAATAACTATTGCTGGAACAATGTCCCCGGTAGGATGGGGACAAGGTTCAATAGCGACGACCTTACCCGAAACTGAGGAATGTACCGGTGCAGTAATTAATGCATTTATATCACCAATTTTCTGTCCAACTTTAACTTCATCACCAATTTTAACTAATGGTTGACAGGGAACACCGGTATGCTGGTGTAAGGGAATAACTACTTTTTTCGGTTCATGGGCTTGCTTAATTGTTAAATCTTTAGTGTTCTTTTCTTCGCAGGGACGAATACCACCAACTAATTTCCTACTCATTTAAGAGAGATAAAATTCATTCATAAAGGGTCTTGATTATATCCGGTCGACTGATAATCCCCACTATTTTCTTATCTTTTACTACCGGCACTCTTTTTATCCATTTTTCTAACATCAAGGTAGCAATCTCTTCAACGGTTGTCTCCTCCGTAACTGTAACCACATCTTTAGTCATTATTTCACTGGCAGTTTTGGCTAAACTTTTTCGGCAAGCGTTTATAAATTTTTTCTGATTTTCCTGATAACCACTAATTGGCAGAAGGGACTTCTCTTTATAAATCAGGTCCGCCTCAGAAATTATCCCAACGAGACTATCTTCCTTATTTACTACTGGGACACCAGAAATGTTATTTTTCAAGAGTAGACGGATAACTTCTTCTATCGGTGTATCTTCTCTTACGGTAATTACATTCTTAGTCATTATATCTTTGGCTAACATTTTCTTATCCCTCCTTCTGTTCATCAGGACTGAGCCCGCCGAAGTCCTTCTTGTTCATCTCTGTAATTATCTCTTTAAGGATATCCCCCCGACTGACTACACCAACAAGTTTACCCTCATGCAGAACAAAAACTCTTTTTATCCCTCTCTTAAGCATAATCTTTGCAATCTCCGAGACCGCTGTTTCTTCATCAACAGAAATAGGAACCGGGGTCATTATTTCCTTCGCGGTTGTCCCCTCTATTTTCCGATGCTCATCAAGTAACTGTTCAGGACGGGTATAATAATATTGTCCATAATTCTGCACCCAGTCAATTGATGTAGGTAACCTCTTCTTATAAAGCAAGTCACCTTCACTCACTACACCAAGAAGATAATTTTTCTCATCAACTACCGGTACCGCACTAATCCGATGCTCAAGCAGAAGAGAGATTATTTTTTTCACATCTGTATTTTCTCTTACCGTAATTACATCTTTAGTCATAATATCTTTGGCTTTCATTTCTGTATTTACCTCCTCCAAGGTGATTCATCAATGCGGGTTTGGAATTGTTCAAACCCGCATTGAAAAGACCTCTAATTTTCTGACACCCTATTTCTTTCTCTTTTATAAAATAATAAAGCAATAAATTACAAAATTTGTTAAAAAATGTCAAGGTAGAATAATGATGAATTCCGAGCCCTGGCCAAGAACAGATTCTACTTTTATTTTTCCCCCATGTGATTCCACAAACTGTTTTGTTGCTGCCAGTCCAAGACCAGCACCTTCTACATTCCCAGTAAAATACTTTTCTACTTGATAAAATTTGTCAAAGATTTTATTTTTTTCCTCAGGTGGTATACCCGGACCATTATCCGCTACCGAGATTTGAACTCCTTCGGAGACTCCTCTTGCTGTAATAGTTATCTCCGCGATGTTTTTGTCATTAAACTTAATCGCATTTTCTACGAGGTTAGTGATTATCAGGTCAAAATAAATCCTATTCATCTGGATTTTAAGCCCCTTATCTTCGCAACGGATATTGATATTCACCTTTTTGTTTTTAGTAGATTTGACTATCGGCTCAATAACGGTAGAAAGATAACTTGACAGGTTAATTACTTCTTTCGGCAAATCCAGATGCTCCGCGTTGACCATCATAAATTTAAGAAGTTTATCAACCAGTGTATTCAGTTTTTCAGCATTCTCAAAAATGGAATTAAATATCTTTTCTTGTTTTTCATTTAAAGGCCCGACAGCTCCCCCTTTAAGAACCTCAGCGAAACTACATATGACCGTGAGAGGTGTCCTCAACTTATGCGAAATGAGACTCAAGAAATTCTGTTTCATCCACTCTTCTTTTCTTAAATCAGTCACATTCCGCACACTGAGGACGATGCTACTAATTTCACCTAAAGGGTTACGGATGATACTTGATTTTACCTCCAGGACAAGTGCCTTCATCTTATCTGTTTCTTCTCTTTCTATGTCAAATGTAACTGTGCACATTCTCAAATCGCTTGCCAAGTCACCCACATAGTGAATTTTAAAATATTTCTGAATATGTTTGAAAAAATCTAATGCTTGGTTACTAGGGTCAAGATAAAGCAAATCACCAGCTGGCTTGTTAAATTTAATAATTTTAAGTTCCTTATCAAGAACTACTATCCCATCTTCTATCTGATTTAAAAGAGATTCAAACTTTTCTTTCTCATCTAATTGTGAACGATAAAAGTTCATTTCAAGCAGCATTTTCACTCTTGATAAAACCTCAACAGTGTTAAAAGGTTTGGAGATAAAATCATCACAACCGGCATCAATCCCTTTAATCCGGTCTTCGGTTGCCTGTAGGGCAGTAAGCAAAACAATTGGAATAACTCTTGTCTCCGGATATGCGCGGAGTCGTCGGGTAACTTCAAAACCGTTAATCCCCGGCATCATCACATCAAGAAGGATTAGGTCTATTTTATTCCCCATAACTTTTTTCAAAGCATCTTCACCGTTATTAGCAGTGAGCACCTCATAGCCCTGTGCGGAAAGTAACCTTTGCAGAAGTTTCACATTCTGTAGTTCATCGTCTACAACCAAATTTTTTACTTCATTCACTGACGCTCTCCCCATTTAATCCTTTTTGCTCCTCGTATATCTTTTCAAATTCTCTATGAGTATCTTTGAATATTCCCAATATTTTCGGGTCAAAATGTTCCGGTTTCGACCAGCTATCTCCTTTGGTAATTGTCCCACCACAATAGCTACTGTGGTGGGATTGTCCTAAAGACCTTTTCAAGGTTAAATGGTGGTTTGTATGGTTTTCTGCTTCTTAAAGCATCAAAATGGTTAACTATTTTCATTATTCTTCCCTCTATTGGGATTGCTTCACCTTTATGGTATCACAACTGCTACTGTGATACCATTAAGTCCGTTGAGATAACCACTCCCATCCCACTGTTCATGATGGGAGAGAACAATCCTTTCGGCCATCCGGAGCATATTTGAGGTAGAACCGTGAAGAATACGCACACCAATGGTTGTGTGTGTCTTCATCAGGGCAAATTCTTCAAAAGTAAATCTTTGCCAGTTTGAAAAGAATAATTGTCAGTTGGTAAATTATATCCCGGTAACTTTCTTTCAGTTGTGCTGTCTTTTCTTTGACTTCCACTTCAAGAAGTTCATTATGATGTTTGAGGAAATCTTCAAATTCTTTAACTCTCACCATCAATTTACTACTGTCAATCGGCTTACTCAGAAAGGGGTACCACCAACAAGAAGTTTTTTGATTCTTAAAGTAGGCAACCCATCGGAAACCGGTACACCCTGCCCATCTTTACCACAAATACCAATTGACCAACCTAAATCATTACCAGGCATATCAATTGAGTTTAGAACATCGGGTCCGTTTCCAAGAAGGACTGCATCACGAACTAAAGGTCCAATTTCACCATCTTTAATTAAGTATCCTTCCTCAACTTCAAAAACGAAATCACCGGTAGCCGTATTCACCTGTCCACCGCCCATTTTCTTTACGAATAAACCCTCTTCTACTGAATGAATAATTTTTTCTGGTTCACCTTTTCCAGGAAGAATATAAGTATTAGACATCCTCGGGATTGGTTTAGAATGATATGACTCCCTTCTACCATGAGCATTGGGGAAACATTTATCTTTATTCGCAGTATAACGGTCATAAAGATAATTTTTTAAAATGCCATTTTCAATCAGAATAGTTTTCTCAGCTTTAGTTCCTTCATCATCAAAAATATAGGAACCGTTCTTATTGGCTAATGTCGGGTCATCAATTACGGTAACTAATTCACTGGCAACTTTTTGTCCGATTTTACCCTGATAGACCGGAGAAATACCTTTCTGGATGGAATCTGCTTCTAAGGAATGCCCAATTGCTTCATGAATCATTGTCCCTCCCGCTGAAGAACTAAGAATAACCGGCATTTCACCTACTGGTGCTGGTGGTGCGGAAAGTTTTGTCACTGCCCGCTGGGCAACCTTTTTTGCTACTAAATCCGGAAGCGCATCATCAAAAATCTCATAGCCAATTAAACCACCAATCACTTCAGAAGCAGTCTGAATGAGTATATCTCTTTTTGCTACTGTATCAATTGAAAAAAACAGATAAATTCGTTCCTCAGTGTAAGCATCGCATTCACTGTTATAAAACCAAATTCTTTTCTTTTTTTCCCCGTAATGCAAAGATACCTGAGCAATTTCCTTACTTACCGCTCGCGCACTCTCTTCGGTTTTCCGGAGAAGATTAATTTTTTCTTCTATACTATACTCATCAGGGAACTTTTTTATTAAATGTTTCCCTCCATCAAATTGTGGTAAAAGTTTACTGCTTGAAACAATTTTAACCCTTTTACCTAAAGTTTTTTCTACCAAAGGTTTAAGATTTTCTTTCTCATTAGAAGAAAGATAATAGACCTGTATTTCACCATTACCCATAGTTTTAAAAAAACGTAAACCATAACCTTTCTTTTTCGCTTGGGTAACTGGTTCAACTCGTCGGTCATCATAGAAGAAATGAAGAAATTCTTCCTCTTCACCATATATCTCCGCATAGTTTATTTCTCGGTTTGTAATACTTCGCACCAGAAAAATGAGGTCGTCTTGAGCAAACATTATTTCTTTACCCATCTCCCTGATAACTTTTTAGGAGGTAGTCACTCCGAAGGGTATCCAACTGGAATTACATATAGCGGTTTGATTTTTTTGGGCAGTTCCAAAACTTTGGTTACACTTTCATCATCAAAAGCACCGACTGGTACTGAACCTAAACCCAGTGCTACTGCCTGAAGATGAATATTTTCGGCTACATGTCCGACTTCAATGTAGACATAACCGATACCACGCTGTCGGTATCGGAGTGTTGTCCGTTCAAATATTGCCGTAATCACAATATTTATTGCTCCTTGCCTTACCCATTCTTGGTCTAAACATGCCTCGGCTAAGGAATTAAGTTTATTTTCTTCAGATATTTTTTTCAGCCAATGTTTTTCTAATAAATAATGAAAAACTCCTTCTTTGGAAACTAAATACATTTCTAACGGATAAGTTGCCCCTGCTGACGGTGCTGCACGATAACCTCCAGGCAAGGAAGTTAATCCTTGTGCCGACCAAAGTAACTGCGAAATTTGTTCCAAACTCAAAGGTTTATCGGCAAAACTACGCACCGAACGACGTTTAAGGATTGCTTCCTCAACACTTATTTTACCTTTAGTTAGTGGTTGAGGAAGTTCCATCTCTTCACCAGTTTTTAAATTTTTTAATTTTTCATTCACAGTTATATTTTTTAATGTTTTCCTCCGCGGTGTTCGTAACCCGCACCTTCCTGCGGTTTATGTTCTCTCACTTCTGGATGTCTATCTTCCTCCGGTAATTTCTCTTTCCCCCCTTCTTTCTTTATGTTTTCTTTTTTATTGGTGCCGTATCTCAATTATGGTATCACAGTAACAGTTGTGATACCATTATTTGAATGAATTTCCTGTGCTAAAACTTCCCCGCGTAATCCTTTTTTCAATAAATTTTTTACTTCCTTCCCTGAGTCTTACGCTCAACTTTTTCTTGTTTTTCATCTCCTTTTTTTCTTGCGCCGACTCTTTAAATGTTCTAAATAGTAGCAGGAAAATTTGTGTGTTCCTTCGCCATCAGCAACAAAAAACATTGCCTCCGTTTCTGCAGGATAAAGTGCAGCCATAATTGAGGCTAATCCCGGATTAGAAATTGCTCCCGGCGGCAGTCCGTAATTGCAATAAGTATTATAGGAAGAAACAATTTCTAAATCTTTATAGATAAGTCGTTCTTTCCTCCGGTTGAATTCCTTCTCCCAAGCATAATTCACCGTCGCACAGGATTCCAAAAACCATCCTTTTTTTAAACGATTATGAAAAACTGCGGAAATAAGTTTCCTTTCTTCATCTTTGTGTGCTTCTTTCTCAATAATTGAAGCAAGAATAACAATTTTTTTCCGATTTAGTTTTAACTCTTTTGCTCGTTTCTCCATCTCTTCAGTAAAAATTGTATTGGACCGATTAACCAGAATTTCAACAATTTCTTCTTCACTCATTCCCGGGCTCAAGTAGTATGTTTCCGGATAAAGATAACCTTCCAGTTTTTTCTTCTCTACAAGAGATAAAAAAATTTTCTCCTCAACTAAACCTTTCTCGGCTAAAAGATGACCAATTTCTTTTGCCGTATAACCTTCCGGGATAGTGATTTTCAAGGTATAAATTTTACCTTTAACTAAGTTTTTAAGAATCTCCAAACTGGACATCCTCGGATTTAAACGATAAACTCCGGTTTTAATCTGATTTTCCGCTTTTTTTATTCGGGCTAAAAGAAGAAAAAAATTTTTACTTAAAAGTATTTTTTTTTCTTTTAAAAGACGAGCAATCTCTTCCGCATTTACTCCCGCCGGTATGGTAACCAGAACATCTTCACCAAAAAAATATGGTTCAATATAGCGAATTGATAAAAGCAAACCAAAAACAAAAATAAATAAAATTAATCCTTTTTTCATTTCTTCCTTTCAGTAAGAATGATTACAGTGATTTTAAAGACCGATTATTCACCCCGCACCTTTGCCTAAGAGTGGTTCAGTTTTACAGAAGTGATTCCCATATTTCAGGTAAATATCCCGAGCAAAGGTGCGGGGCAAGGCGATGACACTATTGATTATTTAATCACCGTAATCTATTCTAAATCGTTGTAATCGTCATTTCTGCGATTTCTCAGCAGAAATTAGATAATTTTGTAAAATTAAGCAAGCGGCAAGCTGGTCACAAATATTTTTTCTTTTTTTCCTTGAGAGGTCAGCAGTTAATAAAATTTTTTCTGCCTCTTTACTGGTCAACCGTTCATCCCAAAAAATAATCGGTAAGGAGACCTTTTGTTCAGCAAGAAAATCTTTCAACTGTTCAGCAAAACCAATTGTCTCTTTCGCTTTCTCCCTAAGACTACCATTAAGACTTTTCGGTAAACCAATCACAATTTCACTTACCTCATTTTTTTTTATAAATTCAAATATGTTTCCCAAATCAGTAATCAAATTATCCCGGATAATCCTTCCGGCAGGCTGAGCAATTTTTCCTGTCAGGTCACTTAAAGCAAGACCAAGATTTTTTTCCCCGTAATCAATGGCTAAAGTTCGTCCTTGCAAATTCGTTTATCCTTTCACTTCTTAACTCAGAAACAGTTACAAAAGAGTAATTTTCTTTCCTTAAAGTTTGAATAATTTTTGGTAAAGCACGAAGCGTATTTTCTCTCCCTGAATGGAGAATAACTATCCCATCCGGATGGACATCTTTTACTACTCGGGTATAAATTTCTTCAGCGGAGATATCCAAATGATCTTGTGGAAAAACTGTCCAAAAGACCGGCTGATAACCAAGTGAGGAACAGATGCTTCTTAAATTTTTATTATAATTTCCCCCTGGCGGACGGAAGAGATAAGTATCTTTACCAGTAGAGTTTTTAATTAGTAAACGGGTTTTTTCCAATTCTTCCCTAACCTTTGCTAAAGGAATCTTCGTGAGATTTGGATGACTATATGTATGCCCGGCAACTTCATGCCCTTGAGAATTAAGCAATTGCAAAAGATAAGAATGATGTTCCCCCATCTCACCAACAATAAAAAAGGTTGCTTTAATTTTTTCTTCGGTAAGTATTTTTAAAAGTTTTTCGGTAAGTTCTGGATAAGGACCATCATCAAAAGTGAGCGCAATTTTTTTTGAGGTGATTACCTCAGAGGAGGTATTTACCTCGGATGGAAGCAAAGAAGGATTAAGCAAACTTTCTTCTGAAATTGTCTGGAAACAAACCGTAAGCAGAAGAAAGATAATGACCACTAAAGCCTGATAACGCGGTAAAAAAAAGCGCTTTTTCATCTTAAGGGAATTATATAATACAATTTTTTATTTTTTTGGTCAACCCCGCACCTTTTGTGGATGATGCCATTGTCTTTATGAGTTGTTCTTTTGAGAATAGAATAACACATGCTCAAGAGCAATACTTTCTTCATCTATGCGAACATCCTAAAATAGATGGCATCAAAAAACAACTTATATCCACGAAAGGTGCGGGGTCAACCCTACCCACCCAGCCCCCACTCTTTAACTGGTGTATAAATCGGACCGGTAGGTTTAAGAAAACTTTGCATTAAATAAATTTTTTCTACCTTTTGCGTACCAATTTCTTCGTTTTTCTTTTCTTCAATTTTTTTTATCAGTTCTTGCTTATTCTTTGCTGAACGCACCCTTCCTAAAGTCAAATGAGCAGTAAAGGGTCTATCTTCTTTAGGAAATCCTAAAGAGATTAAAGAATTTTCAATCTTTTCACTTAAGATTTTTAACTGTTCTCCACCCTCTTTTATCCCGAGCCAAATCACTCGTGGATAATTCAAATTGGGAAAAACACCAAATCCTGAAAGACGCATTTCAAAGGAAGGAAAATCTTTTAGAATTGGTGCGACCACTTGTTCAATACTAGATACTTTTTCTTCATTCACTTCACCTAAAAATTTCAATGTTAAATGCAAATTTTTTACTTCTACCCATTTGACATCCGCACCAGTTTTTTTCAGTTCTTCCTGAAACGGAATAATTTTTTTCTTTAACTCTTCTTCTAAATTTACCGCAATAAAAAGACGCATTTAATTTTTTTCACCTCTTCCCATTGTCAAATTTCCCGACCCGACTCTGTTCTCTCTTCGGGATGAATCTTTCAAAAATTTCTTTTAATTAGACCTGTCCCAATTTCCCCAAAATTTTAAACTAACTAAAAATTTCATATATCACTTTAGGAATACTTGTCTCTCTTTTATTAAGGTCTAAAACCTATTTTTCTTTGAGGAAAAAATAGGTATCCTTTTCCTTGTATCTGGGAACATATATCCTCGTCAATTTGTCTCTCTACAGAACGAGCCCAATTTAAGTCTTGGTTGGTTCGTTTTATCTCAATTTCTTGGTTACCGAGGAAACCACCTTGGTCTATTATTTTTTTAATTTTCAACCAACCCCACCAGACAAGAAAATCTATCTCTTTTTTCGCTTTTGTTGTCCAATGCATATCTGGACCACTTAAATTCCAGTAAGCGTCAATGAAATTATGGTCGTAATAAATTCTTGTTTCTTCTGACTCTGAACTATTTGGTTCTTCTACTTGGAAATCACAAAAATACTTAAGAAAGAGGTTTGTTCTATTTTCTACTGTTTCAATTGGCCCGCTATCAACAAGTCTTATCTTATAGCCGGATTGATTTACATTCGTCATAGCATCATTTTCTTTTTTCATTTTTACTACCTCTTCTCCCATTCCCTAATGCTTTTTCTCTCTCTGGTAGAGGATTAAGGTAAAGGGACTAATTTTTTAAACCGTAGAGCATCTGCAAACATTGTAGAATTATTAAACATTACATAATTTAAAGGTTTAGTACACATTTTAAAAACTTTATTTAATTCTTTATCACTAAATTGATAATTATAGTCAATTCTTCCGCTCAGATAACTGCCGTGCAGACGGAAATAATTGAACTGACCGTAAAGAGGAATATTTATTGTTGGGTCAACCCCGCCCTTTCTGAAAAGCCCTTGAGAAAGAGCGGGGTCAACCCCGTAGATGAAAATCTTTACGGGGTCAACACAATGAATTAAATTAAGTTCTTTACAAATTTCTTTAATTTCTTCTGCTTCCCATTCACCTCTTGGTTCCCAAAGGAAGGTAATCGGGTGACTTGGTGATTGCCTGCCCGCCGAAGCCACTCCGTCGCCAAAGCTTTGGAGCGTCGGCGACTTGGCGAAGGCGGGGGTAACGGAGTAGAAAAAATTTTTGAGATTTTTTTTGTTTTCAGGTGTGGGCTTGAAACTTCCTGGAGACTGAAAAAGAATTTTTTTACAGCCAAGATTTTCGGCAAATTCTTTTGTTCTTTCCCAGGCAGTAAAAACTTCATTGGTAGGTTGAAAAAATCCATAGTTTTTCTTTTTATTTTCCGGAATTTTTTCTTTCAGACGCCGGTAGGTAAAACTACTTGCTGGATGAGTAATCAGTTGCCAAGCTTTAAGAATAAATTCAAAATTTTCTGGTGCTTCTTTTCTCCATTTGAAAGCAGTTTTAATCTCGGGAAGTTGATAAAAGGTAACATTTATCTCAACACAATCAAAATTTTGGTAATACTTTCCCCGAGAAACCGGATACCCACAACAACCAACCTTTATTTCCACAATAATTCACGCCGGAGTAAATCTAAAGCAGTAGTGACTGCTTTTTCTTTAATTTCAAGCCGTGTCCCAAGAAAACGGTATTGTTTAACGATTTCTTTGTCATCTACGATTACCGCAATATAAACCAAACCTACCGGTTTTTCTTTCGTTCCGCCCGAAGGACCAGCGATACCGCTAATCGCTATTGCACATTGAGTTTGAGCAGAATTTCTTATTCCTTGTGCCATTTCCCGAACCGTCTCCGCTGAGACTGCACCATATTTTTCAATTGTTTCCGATTTTACACTCAAAAGGGTGCTCTTACTCTGATTTGAATAAGTGACTACCCCCTGTTTGAAATATAACGAACTACCGGGCACATTTGTAATCCGGTGTCCAAGTAAACCGCCGGTACAGGATTCAGCAATGGCTAAAGTTTTCTTTTTTTTCAAGAGAAGTTCACTAATAACTTTTTCTAAAGTTTGTCCGTTTTCACCATAAATATTTTCACGCAGGATTTCATAAATTTCATTTTTTGTCTTTTTCAAAATTTCTTCCAGAAGAAGTTGGTCTTTGCCAGAGAGAATAATTTTTAAATCAACCGTTGCCGGATGTGCAAGCAAACTAAATTTTAATCCTTCGGTCTTCTTTTCCTGTTCTAAAATCGGACGAATTTTTTCATCAATCTCGGACTCGGGTAAACCACAGATATGTAAAATTGTACTTTTGCTAATACCAGTTTCATATTTTCGTTTCAAATAGGGAATAACCTTTTCCTCAAGCATTGGCAACATTTCTCTTGGTGGACCCGGAAGTAAAATAACGGTGACATGGTGACGAGGTAACTTAGTAACTGTTTGTCTTTTAACCTTTTTGACTATGTCGCTGGGTAACCGTGTGACCGTGTCACACTCAATTATTTGTCCGGGGGCAGTGCCAACTTTGTTCAGAATAACTTCTGCTCTCTGTATAACATATGCTTGTTTTTCATTTTCTTTAGGCATCTCCAGATTACGTTCAATAAAATGGCGCACAATTGCAGACATTACTTCACGGGTAAAGACAAGTTTTTTTCTTAAAACCTTAGCGACTACTTCACGGGTGTAATCGTCAAAGGTTGGTCCTAAACCACCGGTAGAAATGATAACCTCAGCCCGCGATAAAGATTCCACAAAAGTTTCTTTAATCTCTTGCGGATTATCTCTGACTGTAATCTGGCGGGAAATGGAAAGTCCAATACTGGCTAATTTTTCGGCAAGAAGGTTTACACTTGTATTAATCTTGTCAGTAAGTAATTCACTACCAATAGAAATTACTTCAATCCTCATAATTATTCACGAATGACCACGAATAACTGCACGAATATCACGAATGATTTTTATTCGTGAAGATTCGCGATTTTTTTCTATTCGTGTAATTCGTGTTTAGGCGAAAGCAATCGGTTTTTCTACCTCTTTTATTTCCGGTAATTGCCCGAAATGTGCTTCATATTTTTTCAAGTTATCTTCTAACGCTTTTAAGAAACGTTTTGCATGTAAAGGTGAAGTAATTATGCGGGCACGTACTTTCGCTTTAGGTGCTTGTGGCTGAAGATAAATGAAATCAAAAACAAACTCAGTTTCGTTATGGGTAATCATTGCCAAATTAGCATAGACACCTTGGGCGGTTTGTTCATCAATTTCAATTTGCACCTGAGCAGGTTGGGTGACCTGTTTTTTTTCTCCTTCCATTTTTTTCCTCCTTTTATCCTCAATGGGAGATATCTCCCGATTGCGTTCCCCCGTAGAGAGCCATTGGCTCTTATACGGGGGCACTGTCCCCCTCTTAAGAAGTTTTTTAATCGCTGGACGATAATATAATGTCCACTTTTTGGGTAAATATCTTACTTTAATCGTTTTATGTCTTTTTTTGAAGATATTTGTCACATTTTTCTTATCTTTCCCTGAAAATAATTTGTCCATTCAACCCCGCACCAAATAAGTTATCCGTGCCTTCTGTTTTTCGGTTAGTTCTATCTATAAATATGCTAATCCTGAAATTTTCCCAAGTATCTACCGCAATGTCCAATCGGCACGGTTAAAGTCAACCATAACTTATTGGTGCGGGGTCAACCCTGAACCGCTGACGTGGTGTGAACCGTTCTGGTCCATACCGGGGTCAATCAGGACTTTATCAAATTTCCCAACTTGAGCCAGCGTTCGCAAAAAATTTTTTTCAAAAAACTCTTGACAAATTTATTTCTTTAGTGTATATTTAGTTATCGATAGACCATGACCTATCGGGAAGTAATCTTTGGATCGGGGTGTCTCCCGGTCGGTAAGGGGTCTCCTCAAAAAGGAGACTTTTTACTTTTATGGAAACAATTTAAGACCCCACCCAGCGTATTCTCCTTCTTTACTACAATAGATTTTTCTTTCCACAATTTCAAAAGGTACATAAGGTTCCTGCGGATAAATTAAGTGTCTCGCCAAAGGATAGGCACACAAATCAGCAATCTGTAATCCCACAACATTTTCTCTTTTTTCACAAAATCCAAAGTCCATTACTTTTTCCTTCAATCTTCCTGACGAAACATAATAAGTGCCCCGGTCTAATATAGAATTGAAATGTGACAAAAGCATTTGGTCTTCTTTTCTTCCTCGACGTTCCGCTTTTATTTCAACAACTGCTTGCGTATCTAAACCATCTAAACAAAAAATTAATCTTTCAATAACAAAAGAGAGCGAAAGACTGTAGGGGTCTTTTGCACCTTTACCATATTTTTTGATATGCTCTTCTTTATTTATTCCTGCACCGATGATTGTAAACTGAGAATTTCCCAAAATTTCATTCAGGTCTTCATAAAATTTACTTTTCAGGTTTAAATCAAATAATATTTGGAAAGCACCTTCACATTTTCTAATCTCCCGTGAATGAAGAATAACTTCGGTTGTCTTAAAATATTTCTGCTTAAAATTATTGATATTTGTTTTAACTTTTTCTAATTCATCTTCTCGAAAAAGACAACCGCACAAGAAAAATAAAGGAAAATTTTTATCCACATAACTCAATCCATGGTCGCCGGTTTCATCCAAGAAAAAACTATACTTCATTAAATAACTCCCTCTTTATCAAATTTCCCAACCTTTTTTTATAAAAATTCCTCACCACAAAACAAAATCTGAAAATTTCAGGTTTGACACTGTTACTTAAATATTCTTTGTAAAGTTTTAATTCTTTTCTCATTCTCAATATTACGCTTAGGATAAATCCAAAATGTATACTGAGTGTTATAGAAAAGAGTTGAATATCTAGTCCTATCATCAACAAGCTTAACATTACTTGTTATTGAAACTGTTGCCACAGCTATTCTATCACTTGATAAATATTTTTTAAAATGTCTTTTGTGATCAGCCAAGAAATTATTAAGGTACCTTTGAAGCATATCACTTGCACCATTCATATCATTATGCACAACGATCTTTTTCCCTTCTGGCAATAAATTTTCTATATTAAGGACTACCGTTCCATATTTTGTCGAATCCTCAATCTGACGGACGCCTTCTGATAACACATTTTGTATATGGCCTTCAGAATAAACATTTTTACAAGCTAAACCAGTCTCAACGCCATTGTCAAATATAACTATATCTGGTTCAATCAATTGAACTTTATAGTTACTTATTTTTATTTTGTTATATACCTGTAATTCAAAGAGTTTATCTTTTGCTGGTGATTGTTTATGGTTTTTTAAATCAAGATTCCCATCAATTAGTTTTTTCAAATGTTCTTTGCAATCAATATTGTCCTTTAAAGACAATATTGCCTCTGCTATCCTAAGGAAATTTACATTCTCATATCTCTTCTCGTATGTAATATTATCAGTATTATTGGATTCCCAATCACAACCTGTTTGTTTAGCATTTTCAATTAATCTAAATAAATCGGAATTGTTCGGAATTTCTATACTATTTACTAAATACATTTCCTCTATACTTTCAGCCATTTTCTTAATAACAATAAAATTAACCTTATTTTCCTTTTGGCTTTCATGAATAATTCCAGAAGGAACATATATTCCTGAATCTGTTTTAATCCACTTTTTAATCATACATATTTTCTTATATTCTTATATTTTCTGGGGTGGTTCTAATATTTTTCCTTCCCAAAACCTGTCTCAATGTCTAAATTTCTATCAGAAATTTATGGGGATCATTTTTTCAAGCCTTTCCAAAATTATTTGTTTAACAAAGTACCACGTGTCAGTCTTGTCAATCCTCGTGTCAGTCTTGTCAATCCTCTTCAGTGACCCGCCGAAGAGGCGGGCATTCTTGACTAAATCGCTTTCAGTACTTCAGAAAAACTTATAAAGAAATTATCTCCAACCCCCGTTTTCCAATTGTCATTTAGAAATAAGTGTAGTTGTAATGAAATTTAATAGTTCATCAACAGTAAAAGGTTTAGGAAACCATCCACAAATAAGACCTTCGGATTCCAATTCTTGTAACACTTTTTCACCCTCGCCAGTATAAAATCCGGTGATTATCAATATTGGAATATCTGGATATTCTTTTTTGATAATTCTAATCATTTCGTAACCATTTATTTTTGGCATTCTAATATTAGTAATTACGAGGTCAAAGTCCCCTTTTTCTTGACGAACAGACTTAAGTCCCTCAAGACCATCTTTAGCAGTGAAGGTAATAAAGCTCCCAATACGCTTTAAAATACGAGGATAGAATTTTAAGAATGCCGGTTCATCATCAACCAAAAGAACACGTTTTGTTCCAATTTTGTCAATAGATTTCAGTGCTCTTATTATCAGGCTTCTTGATAACTTAGGATCAAATTGAGCAAGGGACTCTGCTCTTTTAACCAGTGATTGCTTTTCCTCAACCATTTCAATATACTAAATCTCCAATCATTCTTTTGTACTCCTCAACTAATTCATCAAGTTTTGTCTGGTTTTCTGCTATTTCCACTTTTATATCGTCAGATAAGTCCTGCAATAGGTCTCTGCCTTCCTTTTTAGCTAGGTCAACTCTTTCCTTCAATTTGTATGTTTCACTCGCTTTTAAGTCTTCCGATTCTCCTTCTAATTCTGCTATAATGCTCAAGAGGGTTTTGTACTCTTCTTTAAGCCTAGAAAGTTTCTCTTCCGGGGTTTCTTTAGCTATTTTCTCTTCGCGCTCTGCTTGTTTCATATACTTTCTAAGTGTTTTAAGGTCACCGTTCCGGTATGCTTCATTTATCTGAGCCATAATTTTATTGAATTGTTTCCGCTGTTTTTCATCCTTAGCACGGTCAGGATGAAACTTCAGCGCAAGTTTACGATATAATGTTTTCAGTTCCTCCTGAAACTTACCGTCAAAAGACCACTTTTTTTCTTCCTCTGAGTGTTTTTTATATTCTTCTGACGACTTGAATGCCTCGTTTTCTAATTCATCAATCTTAAATCTTTCTTGAGAAAATGTTTCACTGACTTCCTTTTCAATGGTTTTTAAATTTTCCGGAGAAATTCTTTTGCCTCGGGCGAGGTTGACCCTTAGTTGATATTCTTTTATTCTCACTTTTAATTTATCAAGTTCTACATAGAGGAGACCAACCCTTAAATTGTATTCACCCAGAAATATATTTAACGTAATCTTTAAGTTTTGAACTTGAATTGACAGGTCGGAAACTTCCTTTTCTTTCTCCGATACACGAGTCTCCCAGACCATAATCTCTTTATAAATGTAATTTGAACCAAGAATTATTTTGTATTTGGATGTCTTATTGTCAAGTGTCATCAAATTATTCCTATCACGGACTCATAAACAAGTCGAGCGAACTTTAAATAATTTATTATCCTCTTATTTTTCATCACTTTGCTTAGTCATTTTGTTTCAAAGTGAACAATGATACAACAATCAAAACTACAGAAATGACATTAACGACGGTCCAAATGGACCGACTTAGATGGAGAGGAAATATTGGATTATAGATGGCAGCGTTAACACCGAATATCCATACCCAAGATTCTTTTCTCTTTTCGTAAGCCCTGAGAGCAGAATATGCAAAAATAGGACAAACGACCCAACGTAAAAGGATGTAATAACCATAGGGATTTTTTCTAAGTGCGCACAAGAGCAGAACCATAGCAATAAAACGAATTAGAGTAGACCCAAGTTGTTTCTTGTTCATTTCTGAACTATTTTTTCTTTTGGTTCGTATTCACCAACGAACAATAGATCCAAACAACGTCCCTTGGCTATAAAAATATTGCAAGGTTCCACTGCAATCTCTGTATATTCACTTTTTCCATCTTCGCCATTTTGAGAATAAGCCTTTACATCAAATTTAGGCCTCTGAACTGATGTAATAGTTGCGACAATAGCATATCGGTCAAATATTTCTGTTTTTTGACCTATTATTTTCTTAATCTGTTCTGCGTTAAGTTTAAGAGCAAAATAAATATCTGGTATTGAAAAATCTAGCACACCTTTTTTGAAATGTACAAAATATTCATTATTCCGTCTCACAATGTCACTTACGGAGCCAAAGAGCAGGATCGGACGACCATCTTTTCTAACCAAAGCATCTTCTACTTGCAGAGTATAAACTTGCCCTGTTACTATATCTTCTACATTAAAGATTTCCTCCCAACCAATAACGGCGTTATGTCTGGCGACCATGCCTGATATATTCTGTTCTATCTGAACTTTTTTTTCAGTTTCTGCTTTTTCTTTTTGAGTTGCCGAACGGCACGATGAGATTATGCTTGAGACTCCCCATACACCTACTGCTAAGACTATTATGGCGAACACAATTTTTGAAATGATATTTTTCATTGATTTTTAGTCCTCCCGTTATAAACTATAAGCATCAATATTTATGTGTCCTCTATGCCGGTCTTGCGTTCTTGACTAAACCACTTCGGCATTTAAGTATTTCTAAAATGTGGACTTTTTATTTCTTTCGTTTATTTTCCCAGATAGGCTTTTTTTACTTCTTCATTGTGCAAAAGATTTTCTACTGTATTTGCAAGGATAATTTTCCCCGTCTCTAAGACATAACCACGGTGGGCAATTTTTAATGCTTGGTGTGCATTCTGCTCAACTAAAAGAATAGTTGTCTCTTGCTGATTGATTTCTTTAATTACACGAAATATTTTTTCTACTAAAATTGGGGAGAGACCCATTGAGGGTTCGTCAAGCATAAGCAGTTTTGGTTCCGCCATTAAGGCACGAGCAATGGCTAACATCTGTTGTTCGCCACCGGATAAAGTTGCTCCAACTTGTTTTTCTCTTTCTTTAAGCACCGGAAACAGATGGTAAACTTTTTCCAGATTTTTTTTAATTTCGTTTCTTTTCTTTAGGTAGGCACCAAGTTCTAAGTTTTCTTTTACCGTAAGTAAAGGAAAAATTTTTCTCCCTTCCGGGACTTGGATAATACCGCGAGCATTGATTTCATGTGGTTGAAGGAGAGAGATTTTTTCGTCAAAAAATTTTATTTCTCCCTGATGAACAGGGAGTAAACCCGAGATAGTTTTTAAAAGCGTAGTCTTACCAGCACCATTTGCTCCAATTATAGTAACAATTTCACCTTCGTTCACTTGGAGGAAAACACCTTTTAACGCCTCAATTTTACCGTAAGAAGTATGAACATCAAACAATTGCAACATTTTTCTCTAATAAAAATTTGTCCACTGAACGCAATTTAGAAATTTTTAGGTAAAAACAAGACTGCATAGGGTGAGAAACAAATTAGCCTCACCTTTAATTTGTTTACCGGAGCAGTCGTAATTTTTACCGCTCCCGACGTAACTTCAGGGAAAAAATTTCATTGAAGTGAAGGGGACAAATTTTTTCACATGCTTTCAAGAAGTTCCTGTTCCTAAATAAGCATCAATTACTAAAGGGTTCTTCTGTATTTCTGCTGGTTCACCTTCAGCAATTTTTTCACCATAATTTAGGACAACAATTCGGTCAGAAATATTCATTACTACATCCATTTGGTGTTCAATTAAAATCACGGTTATCCCTTGAAGACGAATTTTTTGGATTAAAGACATCAATTTTTCTGCTTCCGCAGGATTCATCCCGGCAGTAGGTTCATCAAGAAGTAAAAGTTTAGGTTCGGTAGCTAAAGCACGAGCGATCTCTAATCTTCTCTGGTCACCGTAAGGTAAATTTTTTGCTAATTCATTTCCTTGAGGAAGTAACCCAACAAAATCAAGTAGTTCTTTTGCTTTTTCTTGTATTTCGTCTTCTTCACGAATAAATTCAGGAGTGCGCATTAACGCTTCCCTTACTTCCGCACGCGTCCGACAATGCCGTCCCACCATTACATTTTCCAGTGCGGTCATCTGAGCAAAAAGACGAATATTCTGAAAGGTACGGCTTATTCCCAAGACACTAATTCGGTGCGCCGGCAAACCATCAATCCGGTGATCAGAAAAGAAAATTTTTCCTTTATCCGGGGCATAGATTCCAGTTAATAGATTAAAAAAGGTTGTCTTCCCTGCACCATTGGGTCCAATTAAACCAACAATTTCACCCTGAGTAACAGTTAGACTTAAATTATCCAACGCCAGCAAACCACCAAAATGTTTTGACACTTCTTCAACTTTTAAAAGCATATTTTTAACCCAAATTTTTCATTAGAAAAATTTGCCCTTTGGGCCGCCCCATCTAAATGGGGCGGGGTTAACCTTGTTCTGAAGGACGCAGTTCTAATTCACGTCGTTTTGAAGGAATAATTCCTTGTGGACGAAAAATAACCATTAGAACTAAGACAAAACCAAAAATTAACATACGATAATTTACAAATCTTGCCCCAAGAATACTACGTAAAATTTCTGGCACCCCAACAACTAATATCGTAGCAAAAATTATCCCCGGGATACTACCCATACCACCTAAAACAACCATTAAAACTAAAAATACTGATTCCCAGAAGGTAAAAGATTCAGGAGAAACAAATCTTATCCAGTGAGTATACAATACACCAGCAAGAGCAGCAAAAATTGCTGAAAAACTGAATGCAAAAAGTTTAACTTTGCTTACATTTATACCGGTTACCTCGGCTGCAGTTTCATCTTCACGAATCGCAACCCAAGCACGACCGATACGCGAATTATCTAAACGGTAACCAGTAATTATACCTAAAATTACAAAAAACAAAATTAAATAATAAAACGAAATATCTGACTGGAAAGTAAGAAAGAATAATTTCGGTGAAGCAATCGCTTCGCCAACACGTGGTAGCCCCTTAGGTCCGTTAGTTAAACTATCCCAATTATTTAAAACTAACCGTGTAATTTCACCAAATCCGAGAGTAACGATAGCCAGATAATCGCCGCGTAAACGCAGCGCTGGTAAACCCAAAAGTAAACGTAAAAAAATAGTTAAACCAACAGTTAAAGGAAGAACTAACCAAAAATTCCAACCAAGAATTGAAAATAAAGCAGCAATATATGCGCCAAAAGCATAAAAAGCAATAAATCCTAAGTCAAGTAACCCAACGAAACCAAGAATTAAATTTAGTCCCAAAACCAGAAGAAGGTAAATACCAATCAATCCAGCAATATGAAGGACATAATACGCTCCTAAAGATTGACAAATTATCGGAAAAAATATAAGTAAAATTCCTCCTAAAAAAATAAAAATCCTATTTTTCATGGTTTATGTAATTTCACAAAAATAATTATCTTAATTTCGCTTTTGACTTGCGAACCGTTTTTCTCACTCTATAATTTATTTCCAAAAGACGAAGAGGCGGAAATAAATTCAAAGTCGTTTGAAAAAGGTTCGCAACTCTTTAAGTAATAAGCGGAAAGAGTTTCAGGGTTCTTTTTCGAGTGATATCAAATTCTTTGACGATTCTTCGCTACTGGTCAAAGAATTACTGAGCGAGAAAAAGGTTCCTGAAACTCACACACGGTTCCCGAGACAAAAATTGCTTTATTATTTTTGTGAAATTACTTAAACTCTCTCCGGGAGACGGTGTCCAAGAATACCGCTTGGTTTCAAAAGTAAAACTAAAATCAATATGGCAAAAGCAAATACATCTTTCCATTCTGCACCACCGGGAATATATCCTGCTCCAAAGGCTTCACATATACCGAGCACATAACCACCAAACATCGCTCCGGCAACGTTACCAATTCCACCAAGAACCGCAGCAGTGAAGGCTTTAATTCCAGGTAAAAAACCCATATTATATTTAATTGACCCGTAATACATCCCGTTCAATACCCCTGCTGCACCACCTAATCCTGCACCAATAAAAAAAGTCAAAGCGATAATCTGAGCAACATTTATTCCCATCAATTGAGCTGTTTCTTGATCCTGGGAGACTGCGCGTATTGCTTTACCCAGTTTTGTATACTGAACAAAAATACGTAAAAGGAACATCAAAGAAATTGAAAAGAAAATGATAAAAATTTGTAAAGAATTTATTTCCGCAAGGTAAAGAGTAAACTTTTTCACTGGGAAAATTTCCGGGTAAGGGATAGACTGGTTACTTATACTAAGCATAACCAAATTTTGTAAAAAGATTGAAACACCAATTGCTGAAATTAAAGTAGTAAGTCTTGGCGCATGACGTAAAGGTCGGTAAGCAACCCGTTCCATACATATACCTAAAAGCGCAGTCATTAACATTGTAAAAGAAAAAACGAGAAGAACCAGTAGACCTAAATTTTTTTGTAAAAAATTTATCCCGGAAAAAATATTGTAAAAAAAATAACCAAAATATGCGCCGCACATAAATATTTCTGAATGAGCAAAATTAATCATCGAAAGTATACCGTAAACCATAGTATAACCTAAAGCAATTAAAGCATAAATTGAACCTAAGGTCAAACCATTGATTAGTTGTTGTAAAAACATTTTTTAAATAAACAGATTTAGACAGATGGTTACGGATGCAAACGGATAAAGAAATCTGCAGAATCCGCAACCATCCGCGTGCATCCGCTTAAATAAAAGGTTTTTATTGAAGAGAAACAAATTTACCTTCTTTCACTTGATAGACCGAAATTACTTTGTTTAATGTATCACCTTTTTCGTCAAATGCAGTTTCTCCAAGAATACCCTGATATTTTATTCCTTTTACCGTTTCAATAATTTTTTCTTTATCTGCTCCAACACGTGCAATTGCTTCAAGAATAATATTTGTTGCTTCGTAAGTATAATGGTCATAGGGTTGCGAATCAACCTTAGGATACTTGGACTTAAATTTTTCAATAAACTTTTTTGCTTGGGGTAATTTTTCTGGAGATATCCCAACCATAGTTACATAAGTATTTCCAGTTGCTAGTCCACCAATTTTAATCAATTCCGGTGAATAACATCCGTCACCAGTAATGAGAGGAATATTTAATCCTAACTCTCTTGCTTGACGGATAACTAATCCGCATTCACTATAAACTCCACCAAAATATATCCCTTCAGGTTTACTTGCTTTAATCCGGGTAAGTAATGCTTTAAAATCTTTTTCACCAATACTTATCCCATCAAAACTCAAAACTGTGCCACCAATTTTTTTAAATTGTTTAGTGAACTCTTCGGCTAAACCTTGCCCATAAGGTGTCTTATCGTGAATAACTGCAACTTTTTTAATTTTTAATTTTTGCCAGGAAAAGTCAGCACCGTAAGACCCTTGCACATCATCAGTAGTGCAAACACGAAAAACATTCCTTTCCCATTGCCAGGAAGGTTCAAGTTGTTGTAAAGTAAGTTTAGGGTTAGTGGAAGCCGGACTAATCATCACCAGATTGTGTTGAGCGTAAACCCGTGAAGCGGGAATTGAACAACCGGAATTAAGATGTCCTACTATACCAACAATTTTTTTATCGGAAACAATTTGATTAGCAACATTCACTGCTTCTTTCGGGTCAGCACGGTCATCAAAAGGTGCGAGTTCTAATTTTAAATTTGCGAATTTACCGCTTGCCTTTGCTTCTTCAATGACCATTTCTGCACCACGTTTCATTCCTTGACCCATTGCGCTCAGGTCACCGGTTAAAGGTACCGCTAAAGCAATCCGCACAATTTTACCTTCCTTTTTCGGCGCACAACCAAAGAAGACAGTATAAAGTGTAAACCCCGTTAGAAATCCCAAAAAGATGATGAAGGAAATGAAACTTTTTAGCAAAGTAACCAAACTTTTAAGATTTCTATACGGGGTAAAGTGTAAAGTATAAAGTAAGATAAACCTCTTCATTAAATTCCGACCTCCTTTAGGACTGAACTTAATTTCGCAGAGACAATTTTTGGTTTAACGGAAATTCGGATTACCTGTTTCGGGTCTTTAAGACCGTGACCGGTCAGGATGCAAACTATAACAAGCGAAGAGCGAAGAGCCCCGCCTCTGGCGGGATAAACTCCGAGCGAAGAGAAGAAACCTTTTTTAATATATTTAATGAGACCGGCGATGGAGGCAGCGGAGGCGGGTTCGACGAATAGACCTTCAGTTGAAGCAAGTAACTTGTAAGCTTGGATAATTTCTTTATCGCTAACTGTATCAATTACACCGCCGGATTCATCCCGTGCTTTCACTGCTCCTTCCCAAGAAGCGGGATTACCAATCCTGATTGCGGTAGCAATTGTCTTCGGTCTTTTTATTGGATAACCACAGACAATTGGTGCTGCGCCTTCGGCTTGGAAACCCATCATTCGGGGCAATTTGCCCCGAACGGTGAACGGTGAACGGTGAACGGTGAACCGGAATTTGCCATTGGCAAATTCCTTATATCCTTTCCAGTAGGCAGTGATATTGCCCGCATTACCGACCGGCATAAACTGGTAGTCCGGCGCTTTACCCAAAACATCAATAATTTCAAAAGCCGCAGTCTTCTGCCCTTCAATCCGGTAAGGATTAAGTGAATTAACTAAAGTGATGGGATATTTTGCGCAAATTTCTCGTGCCAAATTCAGTGCTTGGTCAAAATTGCCATCAAGAGCAATTACTTTCGCACCGTAAATTAGCGCTTGCGAAAGTTTACCCAAAGCAACCTTACCACTGGGCACAAGAACAATACATTTGAGGTGATTACCTCTTATTCCGGCTTTCGCTGCATAAGCAGCCGCCGAGGCTGCGGTATTCCCGGTCGAAGCACAAAGAACTGCTTTCGCTTTTTCTTCTTTTGCTTTAGAAACCACTACTGTCATTCCCCGGTCCTTAAATGAACCCGTAGGGTTGAACCCCTCACATTTAAGATATATTTTCAGATTCTTTACTTTCAGTAAACGACCTAAATTTTCTGCAGGAATAAGTGGTGTATTCCCTTCGTAAAGAGTAACCACTGGCGTATTTTTATTTACCGGTAAATACTCCCGATACTTTTCAATTACTCCTCGATAGACCATTTTTTATCAGATATTATCCCGCTGATAATGAACTCCTTAAGAATCTAATTTGTTTTTTTACTTGAGATAGTAACCTGCGGTATTTGGCTCGGTATTCTTTTGCTTTTTTATACTTTTCTATCTCCTCTTTGCTTACCTTGCCTCTATAGATAAATTTTACCCTACCATTTTCTCTGAGCAGCAAATAATAATATTTGCGACCCTTGATTTCTTTCTCTATGAGACTGCCTTTAGGCAACTTTGCCAATTCTCTTTCATAATCTTTTTTCATCTGCAGTGAATTCTCAAATTCTTCTCTAAGCACACCTTTTATTGCTCCCATACTATATCACCCTCTACACTTAAATTATTTGTTACCATACAACTTATGAAATATTATATCTTGTATGGTAATTTTTTGTCAAACAGCAAGTTACCATACATTTATTGATATTTCAACATCAGTATGGTAACTTTCCTGTTTCTTTTCTTACTAATATTTCATATTTTTGTTGAATTTTTTTTGTCCAATAGCCAAGTCTACCTTCTCCGATAATTTGCTGGTCAATTTTTGTTACTGGCATTACACCGATTAGAGAATTGGTTAAAAAAATTTCTTTTGCTTGTTTCAAGTCTTCAGTTTTCAGTTTCTTTTCTTGAACTTTTAACCTTAAACTTTTAACCAGTTCTATGACCGTTTTTCTCGTAATTCCCGGCAAACAACCGCATTCAATTGCCGGTGTTTTCAGTTTTCCGTCTTCAGTAACGATGAATATATTCGTTCTTGTTCCTTCGCAAATTTCACCTTTGGTATTGAGCAAAATTCCTTCATCTGCACCTTTACTTTCCGCTTCCTTACGGGCTAAGAGTAAAGGTAAATAGTTTAGAGTTTTGAGTTTAGAGAGCGGTGAATATTCATTTTGTCTTACATTCCGCACAATTACACAAGTCCAAGAATTTTTCTTTTTTAGATAATTCTTTATATCTCGGCAGAAAAAAATAAGTTGCGATTCTTCCCCCCAAGATTTGCTTCGCAAATCGAAGCATCGGGGGTCAGAATGACGGGCAAAGGGTATCAGGTTAAGACGCACATAAGCGTCAAGGAGATTATTTAATTTTACCAATTGCTGGATGATTTCTTGACTACTTTCTAAATCTTTTGGTACTTTTAAGCCAAGAATTTCTGCTCCTTTACTTAAGCGGCAAAGGTGTTCCTCTAAACGAAAAACCTGCCCATCATAGGCACGCATCGTCTCAAATAAACCTTCACCGTAAAGAACTCCACCGGAAAAAACCGAAATCTTTGCTTCTTTTTGAGGAAGAAATTTACCGTTCAGATAAATATAGTTTCTTTTTTCTTTCATTTACCCAAATGAAATTACAAAGTTGAATACTTTGCGACTACCGGGACGAGCAGACCTTTCACACTAACCCCTAAAGAGCTTTGGGGTTCCTCTCTAAACGACATCAGAGTTTTTTCGGTAGACCATGACCTATCGGGACGCTTCTCGACTCTGGTCAAAAAATCATAGAGTGAAGACCCGTCCTCCGCAGTAGCTCTGCTACGGAGGGTGGAGAGGGTTCCCGAAACTCTTTCACCTCTTTCTTCAAAGAATTATAGAGTGAGGAAAGTGTCTACTCGTCCCAGATCTGTTTAATTCCTCTTTAGCAGGACTAAGACAAGAAAATAATGCTTTTGCTTTGTCTAAGGTCTCCTGATATTCTTTTTCCGGTTCAGAGTCAGTAACAATACCTCCACCGACTTGAAAATAAATTTTACCATTAGTGAAAAGCAAAGTGCGAATAACAATATTCAAATCGCTCTGTCCATTAAATCCTAAATAACCAATTGCACCGGTATAGATATTCCGTTTTGTTGGCTCCAGTTCTTCAATTATTTCCATTGCCCGTATTTTTGGTGCACCACTAATTGAACCACCGGGGAAACATGCTTTCAAACAATCAAGATGAGTTTTATCCTTTCGCAAAATACCTTCTACTGTACCAACTAAATGGTAAACGGTAGGATGTTCTTCCAAAGTAATCAATTTCGGTACTTTTACTGTGCCATATTCACAGACCCGACCCAAATCGTTACGTTCTAAATCAACAATCATTACTAACTCGGCACGGTCTTTTTCGCTACGCAATAGCTCTCGGGCTAACATTTCATCTTCAATTGAATTTTTTCCGCGGGGTCGTGTCCCTTTAATTGGACGGGTTTGCACATTCTGCCTGTCAATCCTCAAAAACCTTTCTGGTGAAGCGGAAACAATTTTTACTTCCGGGAAATTTAGATAAGCGGCAAAAGGTGCTGGATTAATCTTCCGTAAATATTTGTAAACTGCCCAGGCATTTTCAAAAAGGGGAGTGGAGAAACGTTGAGAAAGATTTACCTGATAAATATCACCTTGAGCAATATATTTTTTTGCTTTCTTGATTGCTTTCAGGTAATCCGAATAAGTAAAATTGGAAACAAACTCTAAATTCTGCGATAAAGAATTCCTTTCTTCAAAATTTTCATTAATATCTTTATTGTTTTTTTTCTCTAATAAAGGAAATATTTTCTTTTCAATTTTTTTCAGTTGATTTTCGGCATATTGTTTGCGTAATTTTTTATTTTTTTCTCCTAAACCGGCAGAAGAAATCCAACTTTTCTTTTCCCAATGGTCAAAAATAAATACACTATCATAAAAACCCAAATAACACTCTGGTAAATTCAAATCGTCAACGGCATAGTTTGGTAATTTTTCTAAGTATCTACCTAAATCATAACTGAAATATCCAACTATTCCACCGGGGAAAGGAAAAGGTAAAGACTTGTCTAAAGAGTTGTCTTGATAACGAGAAAATAAAGTTTCTAAGATTTTCCAAGGATTACCCCGGTAAATAGTTCTACCTTGCAGGGAAATAATTTCTATTTTTTTGTCTTTACTTTTGAAAAGTAAAAAGGGAGAAAAACCAAAAAATGAGTAGCGTCCAAATTCGTGACAAGAATTAGCACTGTCTAATAGAAAACTGTAAGGAAATTCTTGAAAATGTTCAAATACTCCTATAACTTCAAGTGGAAAATTTAATTCCTTAAAAATCATTATTGCAATATTCTGGATAGATTTTTACTTAACTCGGAAGTGAAAAGAAGTACTTGTTCAGTAATTTCTTCACTCTTTGTTCCCAAACCACAGGATGGGGTAATAAGAAAATCAGCAAAAAGTTTTTTTTCACTAATACCAGTTTTTACTAATTGGTTAATGAAATCTAAAAATTTATTTTTTAATGTTTCATTTGTTTCCTCAAAAACTTTCTCATCGGTAGGCACAATACCCCAAGCAAGTATACCATCCCGTTCAATGAATTTCTTAATTTCTTCCCGATAGAGAAGAAAAGAATCAAAAAAATTGTAAGCATCAAATGAGAGAATATCAATATCTGTTTCTAAAACAATTGACCAGTCGGTGTTAGCACAACAGTGGATACCTACAAGGACAGATGACCCGCCTTCACTAAAGTTTCGGTGGGCAGGTAAGTTGGTAAGCGGGTGAGCAGGTGAGTAATTTCGGATACCGGAAATAACTTCGTTAAGGGATTGGACAATTTCTTCGCGGGAGACGGCAGTATAGGCACTACCATAAGCAGTAAGATAGGGTTCGTCTATAAACAAAATAACGGTGAACGGTGAACGGTTAACGGTGAACCGTGTAATTTGCCAGAGTGCTTTCATTTGTAAAAATTTTACTAAAGCATCACGGATTTGTTCATTATAAAATATGGAGCGACCATTCTGGTCTTTCACTGCTAAACCAAAAGTTAAAGGTCCGGTAATTTGTCCCTTAACTGCTATTAAACTATTCAAATTTTCTTTTTTCAACAAAGAACAAAATGCGTAAAAGCCAGAAGCGTATTTTTCGGAAATAGCAAAATAATCCAGATTACGATTAAGATAATTCTGATAAAAAGTTTCCAGTTCTTGCTGAAACTTATTTCCCTCAAGATAGATTTTTTCTTTATTTTCGTTAATAATTATTCCGGGGAAATTTTCGGAATATTGCACATACATATTTTCCCGGAAATTAAGTTTTGGTAATTGTGGCCAATGAGGAACATGCAGAAAATATTGAAAAATTTTCTGGCAAGCGAAATTCCTTTCTTTATAGGGTAAACTACCAATGCCAGTCGCAAAACCTTTCAACTTATTCATCTTCTTAAACATGATTCCACAGATTTTATAAAATCTGATTACACGGATTAACTACTAATCTATACCTAATTCCCCATCCGTGTAATCTGCCGTTTAATCGGTGTAATCAGACATCCTCTCCGTATAGGTTGTCCTAATACATTATTAAAGCAATAATTGTCATCAAAAAAAAAGCAAGCAACATCAAAATTAAGGGTAAATTGACAAACAATTTTTTTAGCAGTGTATATTCCGACTTATTTTCCAACTTTTTCAATTTTTCCTGAACTACCTAATTTCTGAAAAAGATTCTTTAAATTCGCCTGATGAAAAACATTTTCCAATTTTTCAAATACCAGAAAATTGTATTTTCCTTGCACAAGTTTGCCTGATGTCGCTTTTTTTTCCGCTTGAGTAATTGGTTGCCAAAAGGAGTAAGTCAAAGTTTGTAAATCCTCTAATAACTTCGGATGCTTCACACTAAGATAAAAACGTCCCAAACAAAAAAGTAAATATACTATACCGGCAAAAAGGATAAGTTTAATTATTTTTTTTCCCATTTTAACACTTCGGTGATATACCCTAAGGTGCCTCCTTCTCCAATTTCTTTACGAATCCGATTTTCTTTCTCTAAGACATCCATTGCCCGGTTAGCAATTTCTACTACTTTCTCCCGCGGCACAATAATCACTCCATCATCATCACCAATAATCCAATCCGCTGGGGAAATTCTTACCCCGCTAATCGTTATCGGGATACCAATTTCACCCAACCCTTTTGGTTCACCCGCCTGCGGAGTAATAATTTTCGCAAACGCCGGAAAACCAATCTTTCTTATTTCCACCACATCACGAATTGCACCGTTAATCACTACACCGGCAATTTTTTTACCTTTTGCTGAATGACTGGCAAGTTCTCCCCAGACCGCCGGACCAACTCCACCGGCATCAATCACAATTACTTCACCGGCTTGTGCCTGGTCAACCGCTTCTACTGGTTTTGCCCAATCACCGGGATATGTCCGCACCGTAAACGCTCTCCCAACCATTTTCAAACCTTGCGCAATTGGGAAAATATCCTTAAGTGTTTCTCCACGGTGTAAAGCATCCGAGATATTTGCGGTAGAAACTTTAGAAAATATTTTACGCACTTGTTCTTCCGTAGAAATACGCTGATACAATTCAGTTTTAATTTTAATTTTTTGTATAATCGCTTTTTTCATTTCGGCAGTTGCTTTCTGTGCATCGGTAGATTTAGTAATTGCTCCACCAACGATAATAATATCCGCACCGGCTTCCACTGCTTCTACTACATTTTCTGAATTTATCCCACCGGCAATGGCAATTGGTAGATTCACATTTTTTCTGATTTGTCTTACTTTTTCAAAAGATATCTTACCTTTCATCTGTTCATCAATTGAGGTATGTAATCCCAAATAATCAGCACCCATCTTTTCAATTTCTTTTGCTCGTTTGACAAAATCTTCTACCTCTAACAAATCAACCATAATTTTTGCCCCATAATTCCGTCCCGCTTCAATACATTCACGAATCGTAGAATTATCCGCTAAACCTAAAATCGCTACAATTTTTGCTCCGGCTTTAGCCGCAATTTCTACTTCAATTCTTCCTACATCCATCGTCTTCATATCCGCAACAATCAAATGAGTAGGAAATTTCTTATATAATTGACGGATTGCCTCCACACCACAACTTTTGATCAAGGGTGTTCCGACTTCCAGCCAGTCCGCACCACCAGCGACTGTCTCTTCAGCAAGTTTCAATGCCCTCGGTAAATCTACAAAATCAAGTGCTACCTGAAGTATAGGTTTCATTTCTTCTTCTAAAAAACCACCTCATCTCCTTTAACCCGTAAAACTCTTCTTTTTCTACGGGTCGCACAAGGAATTTTTTCCTGCCTCGTTAAGGTCAATTTTTTACGGAGTCAACCCCGTAGATAGAAATCTTTACGGGGTCAATCAGAACTTTGTCAAAAAACCAAGACCAGCGTGCTTCCATCTATTTTTCCAAAAGTTCAATCAGTTCTTCTTTAGTCAAACCACATTGGTGAAGGATGCTTAGTAGTGCTCCTTTAGCAAGTTCATTATGCAGAGGAACAACTGTTCTATAATTTCCTTTTCGTAAACTTATATGACTTTCTTTTTGTCTTACAATCTCAAAACCTGTTTTTCTTAAAATCTTTATTAACTCTTGACCCGAGAGAACCGGCAGTTTAGGCATTTATTTCCCAATTTCAATCGGCGAAAGAACCACTTCACCCGTAGACTGAGGCAAATCCTCATAGCCAAAACTTTCTAAGTAAAGTTCCACTGCCTCTTGAAGATTTTTCCTTGCTTCCTCAATAGTTTTTCCCTGACTTACCACTTCTAACTCCAAGCAGTGAGCAACATACCACTTTTCTTCTTTAGTAATCACTGCAGTAAACTTAAAAGCCATTTATTCACACCTTCTCAAAATGTTCTTCCTAAATTCAATATTTATCTATTTTTTGGATTGCAAAACCACCTCATCTCCAGCACAAGGAATTTTTTCAATTAGGATTCTCTTTTAAAATATTTATGACATCCCTACACGACAAAAACTGAACAATGTCAGCAATGTAATCTTTTATGTCATAATCCTCCGCTGACGACTTAATTATTACTTCTGCTGGGATAGGTCTTATCTCTAAAAGATTTTTATCATAGTCTTTTATAAGTTCGATTATTTTTAGTGTAACTTCTTCCAATGTTTTATTGTTTCTGTTTAATCGGAATTTATCAATTTCTGACAACATTCTCTTGTTTCTTAGAATTGATATTACATAATTATTCAACTTTTTGTTTTTCTTAAAGTTTTGGTCTAACACCGCTCTTTCGCTCATTGTAATTATCTGTCCCAACCACAAATCATCGTATAACATCTTTCCCAATTGTTTTCTAAAATGCTCAATATCATATTTTTGTTTCCCTACAAAAAGGCTTTTAATAACTTCATTTCCGTAAACAGCAATTATATTTACCTTTATTCCATCAATTACAAACTCTATAAGGAACGCCTTCTCCGGTATCTTTCTCTCGTCAATTCTATGTTGAACATTTTTATCTTTTAGGGTTTTAAGTATGTCATCTTTACCTCTGAGAAGTCCATTATAACAAAGCCCAAACTCTTCATCTTTTTGTGCTGTTGCTGGTTCACCTTGAATATCAAACAAAACTCCTCCAATAAGATATATATTTTTGATGGCACCATTTTTAATACAATTTCTAAAGGATTGGTTTTCAATAATCAATTTGGTAAATTTGTTGAACTTTTCCATTAACTCAATTCTTCCAGCAGTACAACCGGAGTAAACTTTCATTTTTAATTCACAAAAAGCAAGATTATCCTTAGTTTTGTTAATTATGTCAAATTTTTGTTTAGTTAATTCTGATTCTTCTAACCTAACAGATTGTCCTAAAAATTGGGGGAGTTTCTTTAAAGTAAATTCAAATTCTATTTTTTCAGAAGTGCCTAAATCTTCTAATAGTTTAGCAGCGAGATTTCCTCTACCTGCTTGACTGTGATGGTAATATGAGGTTATAGTTAACAAAGATTCATAAAAACTATGCAAATTTTCACTAACTAAAGAAGCTTGCGACAATCCATGAAAAACCTCGTCAAAGATATTAAAAATTGATTCCATAGAGATGGTCCTTTTGAACATTTCTTGTATTCTTCTTAAGTACATCCTTTTGAGCCCTTCTTCTATTTCGTTTTTTGGTTCTGTGCAAACGAGTAATTTTCTGATTCGCATAATTTTACACCCTATGGTTTACAACAGATTATTACACTTTCTCCTCTTATTGCCCGGTTACGAGCGCCTAAAAGGGGGTTAAAAATCAATTTTTCAAACTTAAATCCCACCTCTTCACAAAACTTTTTGGTAGTCATAGTTGTTGGGATTTTTTTGCCATTAACAGTGCTATCTCCGATTATGATTGCCAGTTTACCTCCCGGTTTTAATGCCCAAAAAATACTCCCTATGGATTTCTTTAAATCTTCATAGTACATAGCAACTCTTGAAGATAATCCACTGTAGTTGCTTTTTGGCTGTCCACTGTTTTTCATCCCTAAATATTTGGATTCCACTTTTTTCATATCTACACCTAAATAATTATAAGCAATTTTGTCTTTACCTACATAATCTATTGAAAAATAATATGGAGGAGAAGTTACACAAGCATCAAATTTTTCTTTAAATTCAGACATACTCTTTAACTCAAGCACATCACCTTCCATAATGTGGGCGGGTTCAAATTTAAGTCCGTATTTATCCTTAATCTCTATCGTTTTCTTATAACAATTTCTTATGTAATTTAGTTTTTCCATAAACAAGCCAACTTTCCCTTTTCTGTTATATCTTGAAGTTCGCACAAAGGCATCAGCAGTGTCAAAATATACCGCTAACATCAATTTGTGAATCAAAGGGTTGGAGTTTTTCCATTTTCTATTTTCTATTGCTTGTAAAATATCTTGTAGTTCTCTGGGTGTAAAACTTAACTTTTGTTCATCAACAAAAAGTAAATCATTTTTTAACTCGGATAAAACAATTCCCATCGGAGTAACATCTATGCCCACGCTTTTTATTCCCATAAGTGATGCTTCGTGCGTGGCAGTTCCAGAACCATTGAAAGGGTCAAGAAGAAGTGAGTTATTGTCTAACTTGAAGGCATTGATTAAAGTTCGCACAACTCGAGGGTAAAATTTACCTTTATATGGGTAAAGATTATGAAAAGCATAAGCATTAGTGTCGCCAAATTTATCCACCAAATCAGAATAGAGAGTTGGTTTACCTTTTACTTTTTCCAGATGGGCTATTCTCAACCTTATAAACTCTTTATCTCCTTTAAATTTGACCGTTCTATTTACGGAGTCAATAGTATATTCATCAGTTAGACCTTGTAGTTCCAAATCCAAAAATTCCAAATCGGCTAAGGTCTGCATCCAGAAACCAAATATAGTATCACCCTTCGGAGTAACATAACTGACGAATTCCTTAGTGTAGGCATCCATTATCTCTTCGTAAGATGGGAACTGGTAAGTACCAAACATAGTCATTTGTTCTCCTGATGCAATACTTTTACCTCGTGGCTTTGTTTCAATTTTTTCTTTCAGTTTTTTGTATTTCATATTTTTTGGACCCAAATCAAGTATCTTGTGTGCGTATTGAGTTCTCTTGACTAAATCGCTTTTGGTGTTTAGGAATCAAACTAAACCAAAATCAGCAACTGGGACGATTTTTTACCTCATTTTTTAGAATTTTCTTCTCTTTTTGAAAATGCCGGGTAGAATTCTACTACCGTGAACAATGGCAACTATTCCAACCCGTTGATTCTCTATCTGGTAAACAATCCGATAATTCTGGATAATAAGTTCACGAATAGTTGGGTCATTAAATTCCGGTACAATCCGACCCGAACGAGGAAAATTCTTTAATTTCTCGGTACTTTCTATTAACTTTGAGACGAAAGTATTAGCATACATTTTTGAGTCTCTACTGATGTATTTTGCTATATCTTCCAAATCTGCAATTGCATTTAATGTCCAGATGATTTTAGCCACTTACCCAACCTCTTTTTAACTTCCTCGTGAGAAACAACCTTACCTTCTTTAAGTTCTTTTAGTCCTCTTTTCACTTTTTGTTTGAAATACAATTCATACATAATGTCTTCCAGAGAACAGTTATCAGGTAACCGTTTGATAAGTTCAATAGTTTCTTGTTTAAGGTTCTGCATCCTTAAATCACCTCCTGCATTTTAAGTTTTTACCTTCTGACTAAACCAAAATCAGCGACGGGGACGAAAAGTCCCGTCGGCGTAGAGCCACGATGTGGCCACGCCACTTTTCGTGGGACCTCGTCCCTTTACGGGACGATTTTTTTCTAACTTCTTCTTTGATGTCTCCACCGCAGAAAACACAAATGTTCTTCATTTTCCTAATTTTAACTTTGAGTTGATAATTTTGCTGCTTTTACTGTATTCACCATTAACATCGCAATGGTCATCGGACCGACTCCACCGGGAACCGGTGTAATTGCTCTAACCTTTTCTTTTACATTATCAAAATCAACATCACCACAAATTTTTTCATCCGGGAGACGGTTTACTCCGACATCAATGACGATTGCTTTTTCACTAACCATATCGGCAGTAATCATTTTTGCCTTACCCACCGCAGCAACTAAAATATCTGCCTTCCGAGTTACTTCGGCTAAATTTTTTGTCCCCGTATGACAAATGGTCACGGTTGCATTCTCCGCTAAAAAAAGCATCGCTACCGGTTTCCCAACAATATTTGACCGTCCAACAATTACTGCTTCACTACCCGCAATCGTGAAACCACTCCGTCTAATCATTTCAATAATCCCGTAAGGAGTGCAAGGTAAAAATATTTTTTCTTTTTCTATTTCTTCCATTCTTTTTCTTGCACTTAGTTTACCAATATTTATTGGATGAAACCCATCTACATCTTTTTCCGGGTCAATCGCCAGAAGAACTTTATTCTCATCAATCTGTTTAGGTAAAGGTAACTGCACTAAAATACCATGAACCTGAGGGTCAGAATTCAATTTCTTAACTACTTCTAAAAGTTCCCCCTCCGCAGTGTCCGCTGGTAAATGTTGATGAAAAGAATGTACACCGATTTCTTCACAGGATTTAATCTTGTTTTTTATATAAACCTTACTTGCCGGATCCTCACCAACTAAGATTGTGGCTAATCCCGGCACTATACCTTTTGTTTTTAACTTGTTAATTTCCTCTTTCAGTTCTTCCCGGATTTCCTGAGCAATTTTTTTCCCATCAATAATCTGTGCCACCATCCTCCTTCCTCCCTAAAAAGACGATTCAAACAGATTTAGGCGGATTCAAACAGATAAAATCTGTCTGCATCGGGTAGTTTATCTGTCTGCATCGTAGTGCCAATCAAATTTTTTGGTTCTTTGTTTTGCCCATTCCCAGGCATACTCGTAAAGATGTAACCCTTTACTACAGGCAATCATTTCACCATCCTTAACACCAATTTCTTCCGCCAGATACTGTTTAACTAATTGTAAACCTCCTAAGTTAGAAGGAAATCCTCCCCAGAGGTCCCAGGAACGAAAATAAACAACAAAATGTAATTTATCGTATCTTACCCGTGTATCAATTAGACGTAAACAAGGCGGGTCTTTCAACTTAATATCTGAAGGCATACCAATTTCCATTATTGCTTGGTTTGTCCCGAACCCTTCAGTTTTGTATATTTTTATCACTTCCTCAATCTGATTAACTTTCAATGGCATGTCTTTAACCATCGTCTTCCCGCCAACAACTTCTTCAATTTTCACTTTCGGTTCAACTAATCTTTCCCCATATGTATAATCCTCAGTCTCAGTTTTCTCACCGGTTAAAAGATATTGTAAATATTCATTAACATATTCCATACTCGTCGGTGGAGGTATATTTAATCCTTCAGGAATCAACGGAATAATCTGGTGCGATGGTTTTCTCACTCTCACGGTAACAAAATCAAATTCTAATCTTCGCTCTCCAGCATAACTTCCCCGGGTGATTTTATACACCTGCCCTTTTTCTAAAATTGTGTTCAGGCACTGGAACCAAGCGTCATCTAAATCAAATGCGTCAATATATACTGGCCGAAGATGATTTTCTTCGTTCATAAGTTATCTGTTCATTTTGAATTTGTAAAGTATATCCTATGAACTTACAACTTATTAACTTAGCATAAGGTATTTTACTTTTTTCTTAAAAAAAGTCAAATCAGAGCATGCAGTTGACTTATCCGGGTTTAAGAAGTATAATTTCTTCGTAAAGAGATAAAAAAACTCTAAAGCAAAGTAAATGTATAACTTAGGCACTGAGCAGGAGCAATTTACGCAAACTAAACAGACGCAAGAATTAGTAGTAAGAATGAAGTTGGCTAATTTTATGAACCTACCCGAAGATGAATTCGCCTGCCTCGTTAATGAAGTAGAAAATGACCCCTTATTTAAGAAATTAATGTATCCTGAGAACAAAAAGGAAAAAGTTCTCAGTTATCAGCGGTTTCTACATACTGACCTCTATACACGCTTTTACGAACTCAAAGAAAATATTACTGCGGATACAACTTCTTTTGATGTAATATCTTTCCTTGAAGATAAAAAAGAAATCATTTCAACGATAAAGAAATTAGGGATAGATAAATTCAAACAATATTTCCTCTATAATGATGGTACCTATTCTAATGAATCCCGCCCTTGTGCACAAGAGCGGGATGAAGAAATAGCTATCCATTGTGGATTAACAATTGGTGAAGTAGAAAAATTGAACAATTTCGTCAATGAACTGACTATTCACAGCGATTTTTTTCATCCTTCACGAATTACCCCATTAGCACAAGTCCGATATATTAAAATTGCTTCTTTTGAAAAAGGCAATTCCGGCGATTTTCTTATTAGATATTATTCACCAAATTTAGCTCGGGGAAAATATGCCATAAACTACGAAAAAATAGCCCAATTGGAAAAAGAAAAGGTTTTTTCTAAAGAAGAGATAAAAAAATTACATAAATTATTAAAAAAATTGGAACTGATAAATCTAAGAAAGACTACGCTTAACCAAATCCTCTATTATCTTTTGCAAACACAAATTGAGTACTTGAAATCAGGTGACTGGAAAAAGATAAATTTTTTAAGCCAGAAAGATTTGGCTACAAAGATAGGAGTTCATCCCAGTGTAGTTAACCGAATGATTCAATATAGAAGTATAGAGACTCCCTGGGGTGAAGAGAAACCGTTAAAGTATTTTTTTATGGGAAGAAAAAGAGAAATTCAGAATTTGATTAGAGATATTCTTGAAGAAGAAAAAGATGAACTCAGGAAAGGAATTATCTCTTGTCCTCACAGTGATGAACGGGTAAGAAATAAATTGAAAAGTGACTATAAAATTACCATTGCTCGTCGTACGGTTAGAGAATATAGAAACGAGATGAAAATATCTTCCACTTTCAAGAGATGGAAAAGAAAATGAAAATTCCCCTAAGAACAAAATTAACGGTAAGTTTCTTAATCGTAGTGATAATTAGTGGTTTTATTACCACTTTTGCCGGAATATATCTAATTGAAAATACAATCGTTAAACAAGCACAAGATAAAGTAAGAGTTGACCTGAATTCAGCACGCGAAATATACGAAGAAAAAATTAAGTATGTCAAGGAAGTAGTCCGTTTCACCGCGGCAAGAGTTCTTCTTTTTGAAACAATGAGAGAAGGGAATATTCAATCGTTATCCCGGCAACTTGAGAAAATAAGAAAGGAAGAATCTTTAGATATCCTTACGGTTACGGATACAAGTGGACGGGTCATCCTGAGAACCCGTAACCCAAAAATAGTTGGTGACGATCAGAGTAACAATAAACTACTTAAGAAGGTCCTCACAAAAAAAGAAGTATATGCCTCAACAATGATCATCTCAAAAGAAGAATTAGTCAAGGAAGGAGAAGACCTTGCTCAACGTGCGCATATCAAATATGTCTCTACACCGAAAGCAAGATTTAAACCCGAGAGCGAAGAATCAGCCGGAATGATGATTAAAGCCGCGGCACCTATTTTTGCCCGCAATGGAGAGTTCATTGGTGTAATCTATGGAGGTAAATTACTTAACCAGGATTATATAATAGTTGACAAAATAAAAGACACTGTCTTCCAGGGAATAAAATATAAAGGGAAAGATATCGGAACCGCTACAATTTTTCAAGATGACTTAAGAATTGCTACTAATGTACTTAAAGAAGACGGTGCACGTGCAATTGGCACTCGTCTTGCGGAAGAAGTATACAACCAAGTTGTCCTAAAAGGGAAACCCTGGATAGAAAGAGCATTTGTCGTTAATGACTGGTATATCACTGCTTATGAACCAATAAAGGATATCAGCGGGAAAATTATTGGTGTTCTTTATGTAGGAATGTTGGAGAAGAGATTTACTGATTTAAAAAAAGAAATCATTTTCATCTTTATTGGGATAACCTTGGCTGGGGTAATTTTTACCTTGATTATTTCTTATTTTTTAGCTGGTGGAATATTAAATCCAATTAGAAATTTAATCTTTGCCTCTGGAGAACTTAGCCGAGGAAATTTTGAATATCGAATTAAAAGTATTCCCAAAGACGAAATCGGTAAATTAGCAGAAATTTTCAACTTTATGGCTGACTCTCTGAAAACAAGAGACGAAAAATTAAAAGAGACAACTAATGAACAACTAATGCGGTCAGAAAAATTAGCTTCCCTTGGTAGATTAGCCGCTGGTGTTGCTCATGAAATAAATAATCCGCTGACCGGTATTTTAACCTTTTCTAATCTTCTATTGAAAAAAAAGTCCCCGGATGACCCGGAAAGAGAAAAATTAGAAACAATTATTAATGAAACAATCCGTTGCCGGACTATTGTGAAAGGGCTCTTAGATTTTGCTCGTCAGACAAAACCGGAAAAAAGGTTTGCTGACCTTAATGAAATAATTGAATATTCATTATCCTTGATTGAAAGACACGCTTCTTTTCATAATATCAAGATAATTAGAGAATTTGCTCCTTCCTTACCTAAAATGAAGGTTGATACCAATCAAATTCAACAGGTTTTTATGAACATTATCATCAATGCTCAGGAGGCAATGCCGGAAGGAGGTACTTTGATTATTAAAACCAGCGCTACTGAGGATGGATTTATTGAGATAAAATTTATTGATACCGGCTGTGGCATTCCCGAAGAAAATATGGATAAGTTGTTTGACCCTTTTTTCACTACTAAACATCAAACCATGGGAACCGGATTGGGTTTAGCAGTTAGTTATGGCATTGTTGAAAGACATCAAGGTAATCTTGAAATTCAGAGCCAATTAGGCAAAGGAACAACGGTTATTATTCGGCTACCTTTCAAGGTGGACTTTCAAGGTGAACCTTTAGAAAAAGAATAAACGGGAACTCTCGGTTAGGAGGGGGATAACCGATGTCCGAGAAGGCAAGAATCTTGGTCGTTGATGACGAACCTGTCGTTTGTAAAAGTTGTCAGGAAATACTCACTGAGGCTGGTTACGAAGTGGAAACATTGCAAAGTAGCCGTGCTGCTCTGGAGAGAGTGAAAGAAGAGTTATTTGATTTGGTCCTCATTGATTTGAAGATGCCGGGTATTGATGGGATGGAACTTCTCCATTTAATTAAACAAAACAATCCGGAAATAACCGCAATTATGATTACTGGCTATTCAACTATTGAGAGTGCGGTGGAAGCAATCAAATTAGGTTCGTTTGATTACATACCTAAACCATTTACACCTGAGGAGTTAGCCTTGCGGGTGGAAAAAGCGCTAAAGACAAGATATTTACTTCAGGAAAATATTTATCTCCGGAGAGAGTTACAAACAAAATATGAATTTTCCAATATTATTGGCAAAAGTAAAAAAATGCAAGAAGTATTTAAGATTATTGAAAAAGTTGCCCCTACCGATAGCACAGTTCTTATTCACGGAGAGAGTGGCTCCGGTAAGGAACTGGTTGCCCGCGCAATTCATTTCCATAGTCCCCGTAAAGATAAACCATTTATCTCGGTTGACTGTGGTGCTCTCTCCGAAAATTTATTAGAAAGCGAACTGTTTGGTCATGTCAAAGGCTCATTTACTGGTGCAATTGTCACTAAACCCGGACTTTTTGAGGTAGCTGATGGCGGGACATTCTTTTTAGATGAAATTGGAGATATCTCTCCGGCTATTCAAGCAAAATTGTTAAGAGTACTCCAGGAGAGAGAAATCAAACCGGTCGGGGGGACGAAGACAACTAAAGTGGACATCCGCTTGATCACCGCAACTAATAAGAACCTAGAAGAAATGGTTGAAAAAAGAATGTTTCGTGAAGACCTCTTTTATCGGCTAAATGTTGTACCCATTTTTCTACCTCCTTTACGTGAACGCGTAGAAGACATTCCTTTATTAGTTATGCATTTTCTGAAAAAATATAACTTGGAAAGAAAAAAAATGTAAGAGAAATCTCTCCCGAAACGATGAAATTACTTGAAGAGTATCCTTGGCCAGGTAATGTAAGGGAATTAGAAAATGTTATTGAAAGAACTGTAGTAATGAGTGATGTGGAAGTGATTAAGCCGGAGAATTTACCGTTAAATATCCAAAAGAAAAAAATCAATCTGGAAGCAATTATTCCTAAGAACAGTGAAGAATTAAAAAGGTTAAAAAAACAGGCAAAAGAAGAAGTAGTCAGAGAAATTGAAAAATCATTTATTGTTGAGAGCTTAAAAAGAAATGACTGGAATATAAGTAAAGCGGCTAAAGATGTCGGGATGAAACGACAAAATTTCCAAACCTTGATGAAAAAATATCAAATTCATCCTTCGTAGTATTACTACGGACGCCGTCGTCCATAGCCATGGACTATGCCCGTCCTCCGCAGTAGCACTGCTACGGAGGATGGAGCGTCGGACGAGAACGGGTCAAACCATAACTCCGCATAATTTTCCCCAAAAAAATGCATAAAATTTATATGCATCCTCCTTTAGCGTCACTTTGATTTTCTTGCCAATAACCTACTAAGCATATAAAATATATGCAGGGTAGAGCTAACCATCCTCATCCTAAGCAAAATAAATCTTAAAACTTTTTTCTTATTTTTCCGACGATAAACATTCCCGAAAGCAAGTAAAAATAGTCATAGAAACTATCTTCTTAATTGGCAGGGACGAAGTTGGCATGAAATTGCTTCAATGAGGATTGGGAGTAGATAAATCTCCAATAAATTGAAAAAGGAGGAATAATTCCATGGACAAAGGAACCAGAACCATTTTGATTGCTGATGTTGATGAAAAAAGTAGTTCTTCACTGGCAAAACTTTTTGCTGAAAGTGGGTATTCGGTTATTACATCTAAAGTTGCGAGTGAAGTGGTTGAGAAAATTCAAACCACACGAATTGATGTTCTCGTAATGAACATAAAATTAGAAGGAATGAAGGGATACGAAGTAGTCCCAATCATCAGAAAAATTGCTCCCCGATTACCAATTATTATGATCTCCGATGATGCTTCTCTTGAAATTGCTAAAAAAGTTCACCAAGTGGGTGTTTTTTATTATGCACTGAAACCGCTGGATTTGCAAGAAATGAAATTAGCCATTCGTGACGCTTTCAAAGAATTGGATAAAGAGGTAATTACCTCAATGGAGAGAATGGTAACTGTTTCTGCAGTGGAAAAAGGACCAACTATAACCGAGAAAAAGGAAGCACAATTGATTGACGGTAAAGCGGTAGCAAAAAGAATAAAAGAAGAGTTAAAAAAAGAAATTACACAATTAAAAGAGGAATATAATTCTTCACCGGTTCTTTTAGCAATTCAGGTCGGAGAAAATCCTGCCTCAGCAGTATATTTAAAAAACCAACAAAAAGGATGCGAGGAGGTAGGGATTGATTTTCAACTTGAGCAATTACCTAAAGAGATTACTGAAGAGGAACTTATTAAGTTTATTAAAGAAAAAAACGAAGATGAAAGGATCTCTGGGATTATTCTTCAGATGCCTTTACCACCACAGATAAATGCGGAAGAAGTACAAGCAGTGATTGACCCAGCAAAAGATGTGGAAGGAGTAAATCCTGAAAATATGGGAATGTTAGTTTATGGTAAGCCCAAACTTGCTCCTTGTACTGCTTTAGCAGTAATGGAATTGATCAAAAGCACTGGTACTTCAATCAAAGGATTACAAGTTACCGTCGTTGGACATAGCTCAATTGTCGGCAAACCTTTAGCACTTCTCCTTTTATCTTCACCTTTTGAGTCGGCCACGACAACCGTTTGTCATATCGCTACCCGAGATTTAGCCAGTCATACCAGAAAAGCAGATATTTTGATTGTTGCCGTAGGTAAGGCTGGACTAATCAAAGGAGAGATGGTCAAAGAAGGAGCAATCGTCATTGATGTGGGAGTTAACCTTGTTGAAGGCAAAATTGTTGGTGATGTCGTCTTTGAAGAGGCAAAAGAAAAAGCATCTTTAATCACACCGGTCCCGGGAGGTGTCGGTCCAGTAACTACCGCGATGCTTTTGAGAAATACTGTTGAGGCTTGGAAATCTCGTCTGGGAATTACCGTAGAAAGCAGGTGGACTAAATAGAATATCTCATCGCATCAGATAATTAAGAACTTTTTCCTAGAACATCGTTTGAATAGTTAGAGTTCACTCTGAAGGGGTGTTGTCCTATCTTCCTTTCAAGGTGAACCTTGCATATTTCACTTGCAGTTAGAAGAATATCTTTTTCTTACCTAAGAATTTTAGTAAGTAGCAGTGCATTGCGGATACTGAGAGAGTTTCCTTCAGGATGAATCCTTAATTTCTACTCAAAAAATCACTTCAGGCTCTCCTCTTTGATAATTCACCTTCCTCTAAGTGTTAACAATCATTAACCTACAATTGCAGACTCGGCTTGACAGAAAGATAAACCTATGGTAAACTCCATTAGAAATTCCACGAGGACTTCTGTATTCTTCGGAATTCTTTACGACAAATTTGGTTCAATTAAAATTTCTAACGGAGTAAACTTGTTTTTGATTTTTTTCCTATCTGTGGGGAAAATCAACAGAAGTACGGACTGCAGGTTTTCGGCTCACCTGCAACTTTTACTCTTTCCAAAATATATGTTTGTACGACTACAAAGTAAAATAAAAAGATAAAATACTTGACAAAAGAAAACTAAATTTGGTAAAATATGCTGAAAGATGAAAAGATATTCCCTGCCAATACTGTTATTACTTTTACTTCTTTTTGAACTAGGAAGAATCTATTACAAAAAGTACTATCCGCCCCGCTTAGAAAAAGAAAAAACACAAATGATTGAAATTCCCCCAGCAAAAACACCAAAAATTGAAGAGGTGATTATCTCTCCACCTAAACCGATTAAAAAGAAACCTTCTCAACCAGGGGTAGAGATTTCCACTCTACCTCCCGCAGGAATGGCTTATGTTTCTGCAGGTGAATTTATCATTGGTAGCGATGAAGGGACAGAATTTGAAAAACCGCGACGGAAAATTTATCTTAAAGATTTTTTCATTGACAAATACGAAGTTACTAATGCAGAATATAAAAGGTTTCTTGATGCTACCGGACACAAAGCACCAAAAGATTGGGTAGACAATTACTATTCTGCTGGCAAAGGAAATCATCCGGTAACTAATATTTCCTACCTTGACGCTGAAGCATACGCAAAATGGACTGGAAAAAGATTACCTACTGAAGAAGAATGGGAAAAAGCTGCCCGGGGCACGGACGGAAGAAAATATCCCTGGGGTAATCAGTGGGTTCTAGACCGCGCAAATGTGCGCATTGTTGGTAGTTTTAAGAAAAGGAGTTCTCAACCGGTGGGCAGTTATCCTAAAGGTGTAAACCCTTACGCTTGTTTTGACTTCTCTGGTAATGTCTGGGAATGGACAAGTAGCAAGTTTAACCAAAAGTATCACATAATCCGGGGAGGAAGTTTTCTGCAACCACCAGAATTAGCCACAACTTCATTTCGTGACTTTTATGAAGCTGAGAAAACAAGAGAAGATATTGGTTTCCGTTGTGTAAAAGATGTAAAATGAGCAAGGGGAGAAAAAGATGAAAATCGGAGATCCCGCTAAAGCGGTGAAAAGAGTTAAGCGACTTATTGTTTTTATTCCATTTTTTTCTTTTCTCATTACCCAGTTACCTAACCACCCAATCACCCAATTTCTCTATGCGGAAGTAACCTTGTTGGAACCTCTACGCCCGGGTATAGAAGGAAAAATCCCCGAAAAGACATCAGCAATCGTCCTTGAAGGTGTAGGTTTTGCTTTAGGGGAGGATTACTGGGAATTACCGTTTCTTTTGGCTTTCCGTCCGACTGCTGATTACGAATTTGGTGCAAGAGTGTCTATCCGGGCAAATAAACAAACCGGGAAATGGATGAACAGTATCACTGATACTTTAATTACTGGTAAATACCTTTTTTTCCAAGAAAGTATTGCCTATCCAACAATCTTTGCTGAAGCAGGAATTTCGCTACCTTCGGGTGAATACTCTCGTGGATTCGGTAACGGTGCTTCAAGTTTTCTTTTTGCTGGTGGTATGGAAAGAACAATCGGTGAAATTCATGAACATATTTTTTTAAATTATCGTTACAATTTGAAAAATGCTGACGATTACCAGTTTGGTAATGTTTTTGGTTACACTGCTGGGTTTGGTTATCCTTTAAAAAAACCGGTGAAACTATCTAAAAATTTGATTCTCCTTGGTGATTGGAAAATATTTGGTGAACTTAAAGGCTGGTACCATACTGATGATTCAAGCAAAGGAATAAACCAAGCCAATGCTTATCACGAACTTTATTTTTGTGCCGGGGGAAAATACAAAAGTAAATGGGGTAAATACGCAGGTTCTTTACTTTTTGGTTTAACTAAACAAAGTTATTCTTACCAGATTTATTTAAGTGCCCGCTATTAAATTTGTTAATATGTTCATAAATTGATAAGTTAATAAGTAAGGACTTAAATCTGCGTAATCCGACTTGAAAGGTCGTTGCGAGAGCCAATGTCCATTGGCTCGTGGCAATCTCGAATTAAGTTTCGGGATTCCTCGCTTCGCTCGGAATGACACTTTGTGTCATCTGTGTAATCTGCGTTCATGAAAATCGTTGCTATTGTTAACCAGAAAGGTGGCGTCGGAAAAACTACAACCGCAGTAAACCTCGCTACCTCGGTAGCACAATTTGCAAAAAATGTGCTACTCATTGATTTTGACCCGCAAGGAAATGCAACCAGTGGTTTAGGAATTGAAAAGAATAGCCTAAAAAAAACAGTTTATGATTTGATTTTAGATGAATCTTCCTTCTCCGAAGTAATTATTTCTACCCCGGTTGACTTTTTGGATTTAATCCCGGCAAATCTTGATTTAATTGGTGCGGAAATTGAATTAGTTAACCTTCCTGCCCGTGAATATAAATTAAAAAATGCTTTAGAAAAAATACCCAGGGTTAATCAACCCCGCTTCGACTCGGAAGCGAGGCGAGCCCTTTATGATTACATTTTTATTGACTGTCCACCTTCTTTAGGTTTACTAACGCTAAACGCTTTAACTGCAGCAAAAAGTTTTCTTATTCCCTTATCTTGTGAATATTATGCTCTTGAAGGGTTAACTCACCTTTTAAAAACGGTAAATTTAGTTCGGGATAATTTAAATCCTGACTTAGTCCTGGAGGGAGTATTATTAACCATGTATGATAGCCGAGTAAAACTTTCCGAACAGGTCAAAGAAGAAGTAGAAAAATTTTTCCAAGATAAAGTTTACCAAACGATTATTCCAAGAAATGTTCGTCTTGCTGAAGCACCAAGTTTCGGTAAACCAGTTTTACTTTATGACCCGAACTCTAAAGGTGCCTTTGCTTATCTTGATTTAGCTAAAGAAATTTTAAACACGAATTTACCCCGTTAGAAAAGATGGGGACTTTCTAACGGGGTTGACACGAATAGAGAATACAAATTTACACGAATGAATAAAATTCGTGAACATTCGTGAATGTATTCGTGTTCATTCGTGATTAAGTAAATGAGAAGAACTGACGGGAAAATGGCACGGACAACTAAATATTTTAAGAACCTGCAAAGGTTCAAAATCCGTCCCTGGCGGGCACGCCAGACAGTGCCACCAATTGTAAAAAAACGTAAGACGTAGAACTGAAAACGGAAAACTAAAGAAATGTAGTGGCGGACTTCAGTCCGCCCAAAATGTAAAAATCCCGATTTTATCGGAATACAAGATGTTAGAAAATTGGTAAATTTAATATGACAACATTTGAAATTGGCTCTCAAACTGCTAAAGGTGGGTTTGCTAACGAAAAAGCGATTTGTGCTAAATTTAATAACTGGAAGACGGACAACGAGGCACAGATTTGGCTCAAAATCATGGGCTATGATATTAAACAGATTGATTCAGTTGAAGCAATCCAAATCCCAACAAGAATGAAAATGACCGATGTTCAACGATTAGAATTAAAAGAAAGTTTTGAAGAATTGATGAAATTTAAAAAGACAGATGCTCAAATAAGGATTGTAATCACCATCGGAAAGATAGTAAAGATTGAAAACCTATCATTAAAAAAGGCAAATGCTGATGCCGATTTCAACCAGGTAGATAAAAGATGGGTAGATACATACAAAGAAATATGGAAATTTGACGACGATATAGCATTTGGACTGAAACTCTTTACTGGAGAAATTAAGCCTGCTTCTCGGCCAGAGATTGTGAAAAATATCGCATTAAGAGACGAAAGAAGAATGTTCCTTGACGAACTCCCAGAAAATTTAAGAAGTAAAATTATTAAATTCTTCACCGAAAACAAAATCCTTATAGTTACAGATATTTTGAAAGGCAGAGGCGGTTTATCGGCTAACTGGATTTTAGTTACAAGATATAATAAGAATGATGATACGACAACTTGGATACTGAAAGATATTAACACAGCAATGAATTTCTTTGGTTCTGGAGATGTAAAGGTATCACCGAAAGGAAGTTTATATCTTGGCAAAATAACCGTAATGAGAAAGGGTGGCACACCCGACCCGACAAAATTGCAGTTCAAAATCAAACCGTGTCAATTGTTTAAATTAGAAAAATGAAGATGCTTTGCTTAGCAAAAGTAAAATTTGATTTAAGGGACCCGGACGAGATTTATTTTGCTCAAAGGGAAATAGATAGTTTATTGGGTGTAAAAACGAAGTTTATTAAAACTATCGCTTCTCTAGTCAGAGAAAATCCGTTCAGCCTGCTTGATGATGAAGTTATCCATTTAATTGCTCGTTTAGTTTATCTGGGTGAAGGTCAAGGTTTTTTAGCAGAAATCCTCCCTCAGGGAATGGCCAGTATAGTGAAGAGGGCGACTTTTTTTAGAGAAATTTATGTTATTCTTGAGGCAGATAGTAACGAAATGTTGAACTTATTAAACGAAATTGGTGTAGTAATCAAAAGTGAACAATTAGAGAATAAGAAAATAGACCCAAATCCTTATACTCAAATCTTCTTAAAGAACTCACTAGAGCAGAATAAATTGGTAACAATTAGATTTTTACCTTTTCAAACACTCTTTGAATATGCTACTGAGGTAAAGAAATTACCAGCGGCAGTTTTTCGTCCTAAGAATAGTGAAAATTGGAAAGATTACTTTAAAGAAAAAGAAGAAGGAATTGAAAAAGGAATAGACGAATTGCTTACGCATCTAAAAACAGGGTATTATCGCTCTCCGCACTTTGGACTGGGGAAAAATTACATTGGTGATTTCGTGGATTGGGCTTCTACGGATTTGCGTAAACCATTTCTTCATTACCTTCATAAATATAAAGGAAAAGGAGACCCGAGAATTTCTCGTGCTTTAATAAATCTACTTGAGGTTAAAGAGGGAAACACCATACTTGACCCTTTTGTTGGTTCGGGAGCATTTATTGCCGATGCTCCAACGATGGGTATAAATGCGATTGGTGTTGAAGTTCTAAATATCGCTACTTTAATCAGTACAGTTAAATGTAATCTTAATCTCAATCTTGAAGAATTACGCAATCAGATAATTCGCTTGTTTATTCTCTTAGACAAAGAAAGAGTTGCGACTTCGGAAGTCAAAGAAGAAAAAAATGCTCTGGAAGTCAAGTTAAAAAATATTCTCAGCGATACCCGGTTGTATCAGAATATAGCAAATTTTTTAGATAAAATTTTGCTGGTCAAAGAGAATATAAAAGGAATTCGTAACGATGAGATAAAAAAATTTTTCTTAGTTTTGTTAAGTCAACAAATCGTTGAATATTCCGAAAAAAACCGAGGTTACGATTTTGTTAACTCATTCAAATCCTATGTTGAAGACCGATACCTTATTTTGCATGCAACAAAAAAACTTGCTGAAATTTTGAAAGTTGATTTTACGAAAGCCCAAACTAAAATTGTCAAAGGCGATGCAACCAATCTCTCAATGATTAAAGACAATTCTATTGATGGTATCCTTACCTCACCACCGTATTTTGATGCCTTGGATTATATCAGCAATAACAAACCTTCAATTATTATTTTAGGATTAGACGGAGATTTAACTTGGGAGTCAACAAAAGAAATCTACGAAGGAAAATACCGAGATGAAAAAACTATTCAGCAGATTCTTCCTTTTATGGTTAGAGAGGGTTATTCTTCAATTAAATTACCCGAATCAAATATTAAATTAATTAATCTACTTCACGAGTCGGGACGAATAGGTAAATCTAAAACTGTGGAAAACTATCTCAAAATGATGTCCCTCTCATTTAAGGAATGCTACCGAGTCTTAAGACCAAAAAAATATTATCTGATGGTAATCAGCAAATACCATACTTGGATAATTAATGGCGAGGAAAAGATAATTGATACTTCGTCAGTTTTAGCTGATTTAGGTAGCTCGGTTGGATTTAAAGTAGTTGATGTTATTGAACACGGTCTCTCCAAAGCCGATAAAGGTAAAATCGGTGTAGAAGACATTTTAGTTTTTCAAAAATAGAAATGTAGTTACCCGATTCATCAGGCTAATTTGGAGACTTCTCTGAAATAAGTGTAGTGGCGGACTCAGTCCACTATCTTGTAAGAAACGCGGCGCTCCAATTCATCAGAGTTTCTTGAAATGGGAGGGACAAAAGATGGAAGCAAATTACAAACCAAAAAAAGAAAAAATAACCGCTGAACCGGAAGAAAAAGAAGGTTATGTGCGGGATTATATTACTGGACAATATGTGCGTAGGAGACCGGAAGAAGTGGAAGCAAAACAGATATTAGCAAAGCGACTTGTTGAAGAATACGGCTATTCAAAAGACCAAATTCAAACCTTCCCTGAATTCTACATCCAGAAAGGAAGCACTAAGATTGGGCCTGCAGATATAGTAATCTTTAAAGATAATAAAAAAACTTTTGATAATATCTATCTTATCATTGAGACAAAGCGAAAAGACAAAAAAGATGGAATAAAACAACTTAAAAGTTACATTGACCCTACTCCTGCTGAAGGCGGGATTTGGTTTAATGGCACTGATATGGTCTACGTTAGGGCGATCAGGAAACCACCATCTTATACACCCGAACTTGTTGAATGGAGAGACATCCCAAAAAAAGGTCAATCATGGGGAGAAATAGGAAAGTATAAGACCGGCGATGAACTTATCCCCGCACAAAATCTAAAATCAATTTTCAAAATCATTTATTACCATCTTTACACGAATAGTAATCTTCCAAGAGCAGAAAGACTTGGTGCAGAAATGATTCGTCTTATTTTTTGCAAAATTTTTGACGAAATTCATAACTACGAAGATTTGCAATTTAAAGCCGGGGCTGAAGAACCTGACGAAAAAGTCAGCGGAAGAATAAAAAGAGTTTTTGAAGAAGTTAAGAAAAGTCCGGAAGGTTCAGATGTTTTTGAAGAAGACGAAAAAATATTATTGGATGAAAAATCTATCGCCTATGTAGTCAGTCAGTTGCAAAATTACAGTTTACTTAGAACTGATAAGGATGCCGTTGGAGATGCCTTTGAAGTTTTCATCGGGCCAGCATTACGAGGTGAAAAAGGACAGTTTTTCACTCCCAGAAATGTAGTCCGCCTCTGTGTTGAAATACTTGACCCAAAACCTGATGAAAAGGTGATTGACCCTGCTTGTGGCTCTGGTGGTTTTTTAATCGTCACATTAGAGCATGTCTGGAAAAAAATAGAAGAAAAATATAAACACCTTCCAAAAGAAAAAATTGGAAGCCTAAAAGTAGAAGTTGCCTCAAAGAATTTTTATGGGATAGATAAGGAATTTGATCTAGCGAAAGTAAGTAAAGCGTATATGTCTATTGTTGGTGACGGGCGAGGCGGAATTTTTTGTGCTGATAGTTTATTTAACCCTAGTGAATGGACACCAATCCAGCGAGAAAAAATCAAACTTGGTTCTTTTGATGTCCTCTTAACTAATCCTCCGTTTGGTTCAAAAATACCTATAACCAGTCAATCACTTCTTGAACAATATGAATTGGGTTTTAAATGGAAGTCCGACAAAAAGACAAATGAGTGGGAAAGAACGGATAAGATTCTGGATAAACAAGTTCCTCAAATATTATTCATTGAAAGATGTCTTCAATTACTAAAACCTGGTGGACGGATGGCGATTGTTTTGCCAGAGGGAGTATTTGGCAACCCTACTGATAGATATATTTTTGAATATATTTTTGAAAATACAAAGATTTTAGCAATTATTAGTTGTCCACATGAAACATTCCAACCAAGTACCCATACCAAAACGAGTGTTCTATTTCTTGAAAAAACTACAAATGATAAAAACGACTATAACTTTTTCATGGCAATAGCTGAGAAGTGTGGACACGATAAAAATGGTAAAGTAATTTATAAGATGGATGAAAACGGAAATTACATCCCAGACAAAGAAGGTAAACCAATTATTGACGATGACTTTCCGATTATAGTTGAACGATATAAGGAATTTAAAAGTAATAAGAACGTGTTTAAAAATTATAGTCATTTGGGTTTTTCCTTTCCTTTCAAGAATGTAGAGAATTATATCCTACTACCAGAATATTATAATCCAGATATAGAAAAAGAATTGAAATATTTAGAGTCGTCCGGTAGTTATGAATTAGTTAGTATTCAATCGTTGGTTGATAACAAAATCGTATCTATTAAGAGAGGAAATGAAATTGGCTCCAGATTTTACGGCCTTGGAGATGTGCCGTTTGTAAGGACAACCGATGTTGTAAATTGGGAGATAAAGATTGACCCTGTGAAATGTATCCCAGAAGAGGTTTACAATAAATATAAGCGAAGACAAGATGTGAGACCGGGAGATATTCTATTTGTCAATGACGGAACTTTCTTGATTGGAAGAAGTGCAATGGTTACCGAACTTGATACAAAAATAGTTATACAAAGTCATATACGCAAAATCAGAGTATTAGAACCCACAAAAATAGACCCTTATCTCCTATTTTATTTGTTAAACACAAATATTATAAAAAAACAAGTTGATGCCAAGACATTCATTCAGGCAACTATTTCAACTCTTGGTAACCGATTGAGTGAGATTATTTTACCAATCCCCAAAGATAAAAAAATAAAGGAAAAATTAGCCAAAAAAACAATGGGAATTATCCTATCTAAAATGGAATTAAGAAAACGAAGTATGGAAATAATAAATTTGTAAGGAGGAATATACGATGGCTTGGCACTATTGGGTTTTACAGAAATTCGCAACAGCAGAACCACCAAAAGAGTGGGAGAAGATCATTAAAGAACTAAAAAGTATTCTTCCAGCAAAACACATTGATAAGATTGAAGTTGCTTCTTTTTCCATAAGAGGTAAACGAATAGCACGGTGGCAACTTGAAAAAGATCGCACTGAATATAGCACAAAACAAAATGCCCTCGGAGCAGCTAAAAAATTAACTTGGTTACTCTTAAAAAGTAAAAATGCGCCTTTGATTTCTGAACAGTTGAACTCATTGTTAAATGAGGATAGAAAATTTCCCGAAGAAATTACTTGTTGCCCAATTTGTAAGGAAATCATAAATTATGAAGACTTCAAACGTTTGGCAAGGACAGACCTTATTTCTATTCAAATGGGACATTTAATTCCACTTTCGCGAGGAAAAGAAGGTCATAACAGTAAGAATGTGGTGTGGGTTCATAGAAGATGTAATTATATCCAAGATGAGCAAACTGTGACCGAAACGATAGATACTTTACGACAGATACTTGAAAGGCACGGTTACAAGATTTCCTCAGGAAGGTAGATATTTAGTTTTGAACTGTCACCGTCCGGCATTTTTCGTAAGGAGTGTCTCAATTTATTGAGCATGTTAAGGTAAAGTAATGTCCGAAATTTATCTAAAATCTTGCGAAAATGAACCAAGAATTACTTAACCTAAATACCCATCTTTTGCAGTTGACAGACGTTCTGATAAACAGTTTCAATGAAAGAAAGTTCAATTGGAACAATTTATCTGCTTTTCAGCAAGTCGTTTGTTTTCTGTTTGGGAAAGCATGTAAATCCTATCACGCAATCCATCTTCTGTGCAAAGGAAGTTTTGGGCAGGATGCGGCAATTTTGGTAAGGAGCCTCTTAGAAATCCTCATCAATCTTTTTTACATTGCGGAAGAGGAGAGTGAGCAGAGAGCAGAGAATTTTATTCGATATTGGATTATCATGGAAAAACATAGACTCGAGAAATGCAAGAAGAGAGGACTGTTAAATTCCATTCAAGAGGAGAACCAGATAATACAAAAATACGAAGAAGAAATAGACAGACGAAAAAAAGGAGGTATTAAAGAAAAGAGAGGCAAAGAATATAAGTGGTCGGGTAAATCTATCGCCCAGATGGCCCGGGAAGTCGGATTAGATTACCATCACGATGTCATCTATTGGCGTTTGTCTCAGATAGCACATCCTAATATAAAAGGTTCGGAATATTTTGTATCTGACCAAGGTAATGATCTAAAAATAGATTGTGGCCCTGGTAAAACACATATTGAAGAATCATTTACAACCGCATTTGATTTTTTTAGTCAAATATCACTTAAATTCAACGAAATTTTGTTAGGTGATACGAAAATTAAAAAACAACTTGAATCTCTAAGAAAGGATTTTGAAAAAATAGCCAAGAGATTATCTGAAACTCACGATTCTTAATTTTGAAAAACAGAAGTTGAGAAAAATGGGTAACATAGTAAAATGTCTGTGAATTTGAAAAAAATTCTCAGAAGGATGTAAAAAAGTGGAGTAGATATGGGGTTTTTGCGTTTCCTCTATGAATACAAATTTGTCTACCTGCCTTATGGGGAAACTGGAAAACAAAAAGGGGACAGGCTACTTTTTACGGGTTAGATTTTGAAAACAGAAGTTGAAAAGTGAAAAATGATAGAGAACAACAAATTAGATAAATGGATATATCGTGAGCACACTCGCGTAAAACATATACTTTTGCGGAAGTATCTTCGTCCATGGATTACTATTCTCGGGAAGCGATACGATCGAATATGCTATTTTGATGGTTTTGCGGGTCGCGGAGAGTATGTTGGGGACGTACCCGGTTCACCTCTTGCTGCGATTCAAACTGCAGAAAATTTACTTGACTATTTTGGCGAACTTGTATGTGTTAATATAGAAAGGAACCCTAATAACTTCGAAAATCTTTGTAGCGTGCTTCAGGAAAAACTTGCTGGTTTACGGAAAATAAACGAACATGAATTTAACTATAGAGATAAAATAAAGATTATTGTTATCAATGGAGAATTTGCCACTGTTATATCTGGTATTGTCAAAGAAGTTGGCGCACGGCTCGCTCCGTCCTTTTTCTTTGTTGACCCTTTTGGTTTTAGTGGGGTACCCTTTGATGTAATCAAGGATATCCTTTCAATACCCAGAACTGAGTTATTCCTTACTTTTATGTACCGAGATATGGCTCGCTTTCTGAGAAAGGACGAACTTGGGTCTCATTTTGTTCAAATGTTTGGAACAGAAGGGTGTCTTGGTATTGCTAATAAAATGTACGGCAGAGAGCGTGAACACGCCCTCAGGAATCTTTATACCGAGCAACTCCGAAAAGATGCTGGTGTCCGTTTTGTGTTTACATTTAGAGTATGTATGAGTAAAAAAGTGCAGACCCTTTATTACCTTATTCACGCTACGAACAACTTCAAAGGTTATCGGATTATGAAGGAAATTATGTATAAGCAAGCTTCGGATTTCGCTTATCTTGGGCCTGAGGATTCTGTGGGACGTAAACAACTTCCGCTCTTAAAACCCGCTGACATCAGTTTGTTGAAAAAACTACTTTTGGAGACATTTTCCGGGCAGACTTTAGGTTTTGAAGAGATAGAAGAAAAAATTTGTACGGGAAATCCACAAAATCCATACATTGAAAAGCACTTTAGGGATGCTCTCAGGGAACTTGAAACAGAAGAGAAAGTAAAAGTAGAACGCATTACATCAAAAAAGACAGGTTTAACAGGCAATGACAGAATTACTTTTATTTGAAAGAATGTCAAGCCCCAAAATCACGGTTAAACAGCCGGAAACCACTGCCAAAGTTTCAATAAAAAAGTATAAATTACTTGACAATTCAGAACGGGTTTTAGTTCAACAAATTGGTGATGGTTCCATAATCAAAAGGTTTGATAAAACACCTTTTCCACGAAGACCGACTGATGTTATCTGTCCACACTTCTTAGAATTGAAATGGGCTTATGGTTGTCCGTTTGATTGTGCTTGGTGTTATTTGAAAGGAACTTTTCGGTTTCGTCCAGAAGGGATAAGACCTGCGTATAAACCTTATGAAAAGATTGAGTTACACGTCAGAAAATTTTTAGAAAATGTTGATACCCTAGAAATGCTTAACACCGGTGAAATTGCGGATTCGTTAATGAAAGAAAACGGCAATAGACCATTTTCTAAATTTATTATTCCTTTGTTTGAGAAACAGAATAAATACAAGGTGCTTTTCGTAACCAAATCTACTAATATAAAAAATCTTTTAGAAATAAATTCACATAAACAGGCAGTGATAAGTTTCAGTTTGAACGCTAAACCAGTTGCTCAAAATTGGGAAAAGGGGACCCCGGCTGTTCCGGCGCGAATTGAAGCAGCAAAGAAACTGGCGAAAGCAGACTACGTAATCAGAATAAGAATTGACCCGATGGTTCCGATTGAAAATTGGGGAAAACATTATCTTCACCTTGTTGACGAAATATTTTCAAAATTTGTTCCTGAACGGATTACTCTTGGTTCGCTGAGAGGTCTCCAAAGCACAATTAACGGAACGAAGGAAAAGAGTTGGGTAAAATATCTAAAAGAGACTTCAAATTGGGGTAAAAAAATTGAGTTCGCTACTCGCTACCGGATGTATTCAATGGTGATTGGCTATCTAAAACGAAAATATCGTTATGACAAAATTGCCCTATGTAAAGAGACCAAAGCAATGTGGCAAAAATTAGGGATGGATTGTAGAAGAATTAGATGTAACTGTACGCTTTAGGAACAATTACAATTTCTTACAGGGTTAGATTTTGAAAACAGAAGTTGAGAAAATGATTTATCTGCGGTAATCTGCGTTCTCTTTGTGTCATTGCGAAGCCAATATAATCGACGTCTGCGGTAATCCGCGTTTAAGTGAGGAGGAAAAAGAAATGCATCAGGCATTGGGGAAAGGGTTAGAAGCATTGATACCAAAAGCACAAATTACGGAGAAATTGCCAATCGGTGAACAAATTGTCAAAATTCCGATTGAAAAAATTAAGCCGAACCGTTATCAGCCAAGAAATGAGTTTAAAAGAGAAAATTTAGATGAATTAGCCAATTCAATTAAAGAGAAAGGTCTCTTACAACCATTAATCATTTCGCCAGGTATAATTTCTGGTGAATACGAACTGATTGCTGGTGAAAGAAGATTGCGGGCAGCAAAACTTGCTGGATTAAACGAAGTGCCGGCAATCATTCGTACAGTGAACGAACAAGAAAGATTACAAATTTCGCTGATTGAAAATCTCCAGCGTGAGGATTTAAATCCAATTGAAGAAGCGAAAGCGTTCAAACGTCTCATTGAAGAGTTCGGTCTCACTCAGGAAGAGTTAGCCAGGCGCCTCGGTAAAAGTCGTGCTTTAATTGCTAATACTTTGCGTCTCTTAAACTTACCCCAGGAAATCAGGGAAGCGGTGATAAGCGGAACTATTTCTTCTGGACATGCGCGTACCCTGGTTGGTCTACCCGTAGAAAAAATGCAAAAATTAGTCCAACGAATCATCAATGAACGGTTGAGTGTAAGAGAGACAGAAAAAATAGTTGAAAGGTTTAAAGTTGAAAGTTTAAAGTTAAAACGAAAAAAGAAAATTTTACCCGAATTGCTCTCTCTAAGCGAAGAACTGCAACATCTCCTCGGAACAAAAGTAAAAATTAAAGGAAACACAAAAAAAGGTAAAATTGAAATTTACTATTACTCTCTTCCTGATTTAGAACGGTTAATTAAGTTAATCAAAAAATAAACCCCGCACCTCTTATACCCTGAAGGAGGAGCGGGGTAAACTCCGCACCCTTTTTATCTTTTCCTGTTTAGGCTGGCCGGTACCTAAAAAAGTGCGGGATATGTATTAGTAAGCAGGATTATCCCACCACAGTATCGCCATTGTGGTGGGATTATTCACTCAAACTTGAATCTTTTTTCAGAGAAAAGTTTAAAACAAACATCTACGATTTGAGAATCATAAAGAATACCCTTGTTCTGTGAAATTTCTTCCAACGCTTTACCGATACCGAGAGCCGGGCGGTAAGGTCGGTGAGAAGACATTGCCTCAATGACATCGGCTACACTTAAGATTCTTGCTTCTAAGAGAATATCTTTACCGAAGAGACCTTGAGGATAACCAGAACCATTCACTCTTTCGTGATGCTGAAGCACGATTTGGGCAACCAGCCAAGGGAACTTGATTATCTTCAAAATATTAAAACTTACTTCCGGGTGTGTCTTGATCAGGTCGGATTCAATCTTGTTCAATTGACCGGGTTTACTGAGAATCTCAACCGGTATAGATATCTTGCCGACATCGTGAATAACCGCCGCAATGTAGATGACATTAATCTGTTCTTCTGAAAGTGCCATCTCTTCGGCAATCGCACAGGATAATTTCGCTACCCGCTGTTGATGATAAGCAGTGTAAGGGTCTCTCATCTCTACTATTTTCCCCAGGACTAAAAGCGCACCTTCAGTTATTCTTGGTAATTTATCAAAACTTTGCCAAAGTGCTTCTTCTGATTTTCCCAGTTCAGTAATTCGTTCTTGCATTTTTACTATTTCATTTATAAGTTGTCCCTTTGTCTCAGCTCTACCTTTCATCTTTTCTTACTGAATTTCTTTTTCAAACCCTACCGGTAAAGTAATCAGAAAAGTTGTCCCTTTACCTACTTCACTTTTTACTTCAATTTTACCTTGATGGCGGGAAATAATTCCATGGACAACAAACAAACCTAATCCAGCGCCTTTATCTCTTCCTTTAGTCGTAAAGAAAGGTTCAAAAATGTGTTGCAAATTTTCTGAAGGTATGCCTTCTCCAGTATCGGAAACTTCAATTTCTACAGTTTTTACCATTTGATTATATTTCATTCCGATAATAATTTTATACAATTTGTCTTTTTCTTTAAAAGCATGGAGTGCATTGGTAAAAAGATTAACAAAGACTTGTGTGAGTTCGTCTTCATCACCCTTAAGAGGTAAATCATTATTATAGTTTTTCACAATTTCTAAATTTTTATATTTCGTTTCGTGGTGAATTAATTCTAAGGCATGGTCAATTACTTTAGAAATTTCCACTGGTGCAAAATTTAGTTCTCGGGGACGGGAATAAGTAAGAAGATTTCTGATAATCTTAAGTATCCTTCTTGTTTCTTGTTCAATTTTCTTTAAATCATCATAATGAAGGTCATCTTTCTTCGTTTCCGAGAGGAGAAGTTCAGTATAATTTAAAACTGCAGTTAAAGGATTATTCAATTCGTGGGCGAGAGCCGCAGACATTCGTCCAATGGTAGAAAGTTTTTCTGAATGGGTAAGTTGCTCTTGAGTCCTTTTTAATTCTTCCGCTTTTCTTTGAACCTCAACGAAGGATTTTTCTAATCTCTCAGCCATCTGATTAAACTCTTGCGATAGTTCTTCTATTTCGTAAGCACTTTTTAAGTTCAAACGGAAAGAGGTATTTCCTTTGTTCAGCGTTTTTATTCCCCGGGTAATTTTCTGTAGTGGTTCAAATAACCAACTCCTCAGCCAAAAATGAAAAATAAATCCCATACCAAGTGCGAAAAAAAGTGTCAACATTAACCCGCGACTAATACTTCTGACAACCCGAAAAGGAGTCTCTTCAAAGTGGTAAGCTATTTCTCTTGACTTTTGATATTGAATTTTCTGGATTTGTTCTCTTCCTTCGGGGGAATATACCACCTGGACGAAAATAACTTTTTTCTGGTTTTCTAATTCCTCGAGAATTAGTTTTTCGTGTTTATATTCCATCCAGAGAAATAAAATAAATAAAGAAAGGAAAAATACTATAATCACAGGCAAGATAAACCGTTGTCCTAATTTTTTGCGATAAAACATCGCCTTCCTCCGTCCGAGAGAGAAATTAAGGCGAGAAAAAAACTCTTTTAAGTAATTTCACGAACTGGAACTTGATTGATTGCGGTGATTTATGGGAATTATAACTGAACTTCTATAAAACTGCTCAGGGGAAGCAATTTCCCGTATCTACTGATGAATTCTTTTTCAAAATATTGGCTTGCCTCTTCAAGTTTTGCCTCTTTTTCTACCATTTTCTTACTCAACTCGGTAATCAGCATTTTTATCTCCAAAGGTAAGTCTATAGTTGTATTTTTACCTAAGATTTGTCCCACCGCTCTTTTTAGTTCTTCAAGGTGAAAAGGTTTGATGAGATATTCCTCAGCACCTAAACGCATTGCCTCTACTACAGTTTTTATTTCGGCAATTGCCGAAGTAACAATTACCGGTAAATGAGGATAAATTTCTTTTATCTTTTTTATTATTTGTAACCCCTCTATTTCTGGCAATTTTAGGTCAAAAATTAGCAAATCCGGCTTTCCCTGCTCAATTTTTTCAATTACTTCTTTCCCCTCTTCAGCAGTAACAATGACATACTCATCTTCTAAGATTTCAGTCAATGCCTTCCGCACATTTGTTTCATCATTAACAACCAAAATTTTTTCATTCATCGACTTTTTTCCTCCCGGAATTTATCAAAACAAAAATCATAGTTATAGCAAACAAAAAAAACTTTAATTCAAGGGGAACATCATTGAACATCCCAGTAAAACTTGCTTCCTCCACCCGACGACCAGTGTGCCGAGGAGCAAGTTCAACTGTCTCTCTTCTTCGCTTGAGTTCTGTATAGTCATGGTTATGGTTAACGCCGTTACAAATTTGAACTGCATGAAATAATTCATGTGCATCGGTATATGTTTTCACTAAATCCAAATCATTGTCAATGTTTATGTAACTTTTAGATATCCGTGCTGTTTTACTCTGCGGAGTAGTTTTTCCCAGGTCAATTGATTGCATTTCGCCGTTTATTCCATAAGTTTTCCGTAATTCAAAAACATTTACCGTGTAAGGTGTAGAAGGCATAGAATAACCCAAATCGGCAATAATTGTCCAAGAGTAATTTTGAAAACAGAGTGCTACTGTTTCAATATAATCAGGAACTCCATCTAAATCTGCATCGGCTGGGTTAACCCCGTGAATACCGCTAATGGTATACTTGATGACAAAATTTCCATAAGAATAAGTGCGCTCTAAGGGTGGAATTGGTGTTTTAGAGGTAACAATTTCAGAATGTTCTTGGACCTTAATGTATTTTCTTATTTCATTTTTTGTTTGCGAAGATAATCTCGGCCAATTCTCCTGAAGTTCAAGCCATAAGCGTGTTCCGCAGGGCTCAGCAATTCCTGAACGAAATTCTCCTGGAAGTTTATCCGGTGCGAAACGACGCCAGACTTTATAAAGCAAGCCTTGTTCGGAGGAAATTCTCCCTTCTTTAACTGCCTCTTCAATCAAAACATAAGAAATAGAGTTAGATGCACTTATTTCATTTTTTAAGAACACACCAACCACAGTTACTAATAACAAACTGATTAGTTTAATTTTTTTCTTCATTAAGTAATACCCTCCTGCCCACAATTTAAAACTACAAGCACTAAATTGGTGACCGTCTATTTATGGAGCAAAAATTATGCCAAAATGAAGAAATCCCTTTAATTGCTCAATTTTAGACAAAAAATGTAGATGAGAGAGGAATTTTAGCACAATTTCTTGTGCAACTACGCTCAAGTTGGAAGGTTAATCAGGAAAGTTGTTCCTTCGTTCGGTTTACTGGCCACTTCAATTGTTCCATTATGTTCCTTAATGATTTGTTTAACGATGGCTAAGCCTAAGCCGGTGCCCCCTTCCTTGGTGGAAAAAAATAGGTTAAATATGTTTTTCAAATTTCCCTCGGGGATACCCGAGCCGGTATCGGAAAATCTTATCTGCAGTTGTTGACTGGTGGGATTATTCAAAAGGATAGTAGCAATAGTGAGCGAACCTCCCCGTGGCATCGCTTGTAAAGCATTGAGGGTAAGATTCAAAAAAACCTGTTTCATTTGTTCCGGATTAACCAAGATTTCAGGTAAATTTTTCTGGTATTTTTTAATCACTCTAACCTTATTTTTAGAGATTTCATTTTCCATAAAAAGAAGAATTTCCTCAATAATTTTTACAATTTCTACTGGTTGATTCACTTCTTTGCTCGGACGACTAAAATCAAGAAGTTCATGAAGAATATTTTCCACTCTTTCTAATTCTTGGGGAACAACCTGATTATATCTTTCTTGAAATTCCGGGTCATTAAATTTTTTTGGGAAAAGTTGAGTAAAAGTTTTAATGGCAACAAGCGGATTTTTGATTTCATGAGCGATACTTGCGGCTAAAGTTCCCAGAGCAGATAGTTTATCCGCCCGATGCAAATTTTTTTCTAATTCACGCATTTCTTCATAAAGGCGCGCATTTTCTAAAGCGATTACCGCTTGATTAGTCAAAGTAGTAAGAAATTCCAAGTCATCCGCAGTAAACATCTCTTCGGACATTTTGTCACTCAGATTAAAAATACCAACTAATTCATCTTTTATTTTTAAAGGGATAGATAAGCCCGCTTCCAATTCTTTCAATTTGTTAAGAGTTTGGGTAATTTCTTCGCTGGGGATAAATTCTTGTCGGGAAAGATGAAATTCAAATTCTTCACGGTTAAAAATCCCTCCTTCTTTTAGCCAACGATATAAAAAATCATCTTTCTCAAAGTAGATTTTCTCAACAGTTTCTTCATTTAAACCCTTGGTAGTGTTGATTTTGAATTTACCACTTTCTTTTTCATTCAGGAAAAGTGAACTTTTGGCAATATGTAAAGTTTTCATCACCGTATTGATGAACAAATTTAAAATTTTATCAACTTCAATAAGTGAACTCAAAGCCCAAGTAAATTCTTTAAGTACTTTTTGCGGGTCATATTTTTCTTTAAAGAAGAGTTTATCTACTATAAAACGAATTTTATCTTTCAAAGGTTGAAAGATAGCCGCAATGACCATTGCCACAAAAGCATTTACCAAAAATGAACCCTGAGCAAAAACGGTCGTCCCAAAAATACCCTGAAAAATACCCACCGTAAGAATATAAATCCCCGTAATTACTCCGACTAAGGAAGCATAAGTAAAACCCTTACTAATGACTATCTTTATATCCATCAACTGATGTTTCACTATAGTATATGTAAATATACTTGTATAAAGTATAGTACTGAAGCCACCTATCGGATATATTCCTATTCCTAAACCGAATAATGTATTTGGTACAAGTCCTAAAATTGTACCTAAAACAGCAGCTAATAGGAAATATCTTAACTGATTTTTTTCGTGAATTGATTTTGTCTCTTTATAGGTCCTAAATACAAAGATCATACCATGAAATGACCAAAATAAAAGATTCAATAAAGACAAAATGTATAGCGTTGTTAATGCTCACTAATTAGGTAACTCTTTTGGTATAATATAACCAAAGGAGACCTGATTATGAGATATCATTATGAGATTATCCTTAAGCGATGGCTACCCATACTCAAAGAGTATGAGCG
>Ga0315314_1000135_pt1 | contig 97387 bp, 106 predicted proteins | sample TDP9_MG_FD_203631 | JGI IMG/M metagenome (GOLD analysis project Ga0315314, IMG submission 203631) | Freshwater sediment microbial communities from Lake Towuti, South Sulawesi, Indonesia - TDP9 | ecosystem: Environmental > Aquatic > Freshwater > Lake > Sediment | place: Indonesia: South Sulawesi...
GACTACCTCTATCTGGAGGAGACACACTGGTTACCATTCTACAGTTTAGCCTACTATGGCGACGGTATCCTCGGCGATGACAGAGAAGCTGATATAGGTTTCGAAATGGGAGAGTGGGGTGCATACTGCACATTCCCTGAAAAGGTACTTGTAGAGCTCGATCCAGTGAATGAACCAGGAGTGCTAACACTTCTCCAGAGAGGAGAAGACTATGTGATATTCTTCCCACACGGTGGTGCCAACGATGCATACATAATATTCATAGATGATGGAGACCTTGAAAAACCACTAGAATTGGAAGAAGGTGCTCTGATAAAGGTACTATACTCAACATGGTATGCTTGGGACAACCCGATAGACTGGGGCAGAGGAAGCTACGAGTGGATAGTAGCTGGCAGAGATGCAGCATCAGTTGATAGCCTAGGTGCAACCATGATCACACAGGCATTCGATTCAATAAAGGACATACATGTATGGAAGCCAGGCTTAGATATGAAAGATACTCAATTCGGACCAAAAGTACCATTCTTATTGAGGAAGTTCGGAACTGGAAATGCTCGTGCAGACTACTACTTTAGCGCAACACCTAGACTAGCATTGAAGGATGATTGGAGTAGCACTGTACCAATTGCAAGCTCAAACATAATAACTGTAGGTGGACCATTAGCCAATGCAGTTACTGAGTACTTCAATGATTTCACACAAGTTATATACAGAAAGATTGAGGGCAACTTCTTACTAGTACCAGACTGGGGAGCAACATTCCTCGATCATGATACCCTTGATACATCTGTAATTGGTGGCTGGACTACAACACTGGAGCCAAGAACAGATCTAGAGATAGATACACAAGTTGGAATAGGAATCGTAGAAACATACAAGGATATCAACGGTACTATAGGTCTAGTGGTATACGGCTACAGTGGTCAAGACACTACATGGACTTCTGATCTATTCTTCAACTTCAACAACATACCTCTGTTCTTAGATGATGGTGACGGTGTAATAGAATGGGAAGATGATAACGAAAATGGCTTATTAGATCCAGAAGACCTTGAATACGATACAAGGTGGGTAGACAAACTCCATCAAGAAGCAACTGGCTATTGGCTAGGTGACGATCTAATGCTTGGATGGATGTGGTTAGATAATGAAGGCGATCTCAAGTGGACCTTCATGCCATTGATCGTAGTACTACAGAAGGAGAACCCAGGTGTTACAGCATTGGTCATAGAGATATACTATGATATTCCAGTAACAGATAACCCAGCAGCGATAAGCAGAGAGGAGCTATTCAGTCAAGACTCACACCCAGTAGCATTGATCGTAGAAGAGCTAGGTACGATAAGTGAGAAGCCACAGCATCCAGACCCATAAATCTCACAAACCCCCTTTTCTTTTTTTTTATTAAAAGAATTTAAAAGATTAGACTCTATAGTCTAGAATGAACCATTTTGAGTTTACACTACCATTTTAGGCTCTGCTCTAGGATGAACCATCCAGACCTACTGGAACTTTGGGATCATCTTTGGGATCATCTTTGGGGCATCTATGGTGCCCTAGGATATGGAGGTTTAAACGGTGAAAGAGCTAAACAGGCTCTAATTATCCTCAAGAAATGTTTAACCGAATTGAGTGGGAGAGAGAAGATTGCAATCGCAAGTCTATGAAAAGATAGAGCATTTTGTCAACGAAATAAAGAAAATAGATGGAGCCATAGGCATAATCCTCTTTGGCAGCTTTTCAAGAGGAGATTATGATGAAGGAAGCGACATTGATCTTCTCGTAGTTTTCAAAGACAAAAAAGAGCTTGACAAAGGATTAAGAGAAATATACAAAACAACAGCCAAGACAGAATTATTCTTCCAAGTCATAGGCTTGACCTTAGATGAACTAAAAGGCTCGCCATTCCTAGAGTCTGTCTTAAGGGATGGAAAAATATACTATGCAAAAGAAGATGTAAAGAAACTGCTCACTCCAAAGCACAGACCATATGCCCTTGTAACCTACAGCACAGCAAACCTAAGCCCAAAGGAAAGAGTCATCTTCACCCAAAAACTTGAGGGACGACATAGGGGCAAGTATAGTTATGACGGACTTATACAGGAGCTTGGAGGTTACAAAGTTGGAAGGGGTGTAGCGATGGTTCCACTAGAGAAATTGAAGACCCTAACAGAGCACTTAGATAAGAAGGAAATCGACTACATCATAAGATATTTATGGGCTTGAAAACCCTCTTAAGGGATTCGCTTCAGACTTCTAAACCGCTAACTACGGGTTCTGAATTATGTATTCTTTAAAGTCAATCTTTGCCATCTAAATATAATCCCTTCTAAGCTTCGACAGAGGCTTTGACGGATTGACTACAAGAGTATTCTGATCTTCATTCATACAAGCCAAAGAATCTAGATTCTTAAAAGTTCTTAAACCTCCTTTTTTTCTTTTTTAATATGCAAAAGGATTATGATAAAAAAATTATAGCATGTTTGCCTGCTTTTAATGAAGAAAAAACGATTGCCAATATCATAAAAAAGTTGAAAAATTATGTCGATGATGTTATAGTTTGTGATGATGGATCATCCGATATGACGAGCTTTATTGCAAAGAATTCTGGAGCAGTTTTGATAAGAAATAGCAAGAATAAGGGCAAAGGAGTAGCCTTTGATATACTCTTTAAAGAAGCAAGAAGAATGAATGCAGATGTTGTTGTAACTTTAGATGCAGATGGTCAACATGATCCTGATGATATTCCTAAAATAATAAAGCCCATCTTAAACGATGATTTTGATATAGTAATAGGTTCAAGGTTCTTAAGCAATAATAATATTCCTAAGCACAAACTGATAGGGAATTACATTCTTAACTTATTGGCGAACATATTATCAGGTTCTAAATTCACAGACACTCAGAGTGGTTTTCGTGCCTATAGCAAAAGGGCTTTAGAATCAATTAGAATAAAGGAGAGGGATATAGGAGTTGACTCTCAGATAATAATGGATGCTGTCAAGATGAAATTAAAGGTGAAGGAGGTTCCTATAAGAGTTTATTATAATGATCTAGATACATCAACTTATAATCCTATAAAGCATACTCTAAAAGTGATTAAAAGTGTGATAAAGTATAAGTTCATCCATTAATAGATTGTGTGATCCTTTTTGAAGCTATTGTACGTGATGAGATGCGTATGGGGAGGTGGAGCAAGCAGGAGATTTTGGGAGATTCATAAGAGATTGGTTAAGAAAGGCTATGATATAACTATGTTAGGATCATCAACAATATCAAAGTATAATCCTGAAGGTAATTCTTTGAGTGAGCATGAAGGAATTAAGATATATTCGATCGAAACTAAATTACCTTTCCCTGACTACCTCTTCTACATAAAAGCCATAGCAATAATAAAATCTATTCATAAAGATTTTGATGTAATCCATGATGATTTCTCTCCTACTGGGTGCTACTCATTTTTATGGCATGATAGATGTATCGCTACTATCCACGAGACCTTTGGAGGCTATGCTCTGAATAAGTATGGCATGGCTGGTCTTATACCCCTCTTGAATGAAAGATTTTACAGGAGAATGGATTACAAAGGCTTCATATCATGTGCACCTTCTGTAAGGAATAATTTAAGAAATTTAGGCATAGATAGCATACTGATCCCTGGGGGGGCGGATACAGAATCGTTCAAGCCTGGCAGAAAAGATAATGATGATATAGTAATAACCATGGTCTCAAGGTTATCGAAGGGTAAAGGTCTTGATCTATTCATCGAAATAGCTAGGTCTCTAGCATCAAAGTATCAAGGTAAAGATATTAGGTTCATGCTCATAGGGAATGGGAGTATGATGCCCCCCCTCCAGAGAAGGATAAATAGGTTAAGGTTAAATATCGAGCTGGCAAGTCGAGTAAGCGATAAAGAACTTGCAAAGATCCTCCAAGATACCTCTATATACCTCCATACATCTCTGCAAGAAGGCTTTGGACTTTCCATCTGTGAAGCAATGGCTTGTGGCTTGCCAGTGGTTGCCTTTGACGTTCTAGGTGTGAGGGATTTGGTAAACTCTAAAACGGGCATACTTATACCGCCCGTTAACATAAAAAGAGTGATTGATGCTCTTCAGAGGCTTATCGAGGACGAGGATTTACGTAGGAAGCTAGGAAGGAATGCCCGTGATCTCGTTTTAGAAAGATATACTTGGGAAAAGTCTTCTGCTTTGATGGATAAAGCTTACAAATCCTTATTCGATTAACTTTTTAAGCTTAAGAATTTAGGCTCTATCCATGATGACTGAGTTATCATTACAAGGATTCTTACTTGGCTATTTTACAATTCTTGGGCTCCTAGCACTATTCATTATACCATACTATCTTATAGTTAGAAGATTTTTCCCCGAAGTTTCGATATATAGGCAGATAATCTTCGCCTTTATTTTTAGCCAAGGAGTAAAGCTAATCCTCTTTGGTGCTTCATTTGTAACACAAATCCCTCTTAGATACCTTTTCATCGGAGAAAGCATAACGGTTACAATTCTTACCATGATATTGATCTATTATGATAGAGATGTTCTCACTTTGATAAAAGGTGTAAGCAAGGAAAAGATAATTTTTGTCTTGCTACTCATTTTGACTTTATGGGTCTTTCTTTATCTGTATTCTAGCAGATTCGATTGGGATGCTTTGGAAGTTTATTTACCATATGCAAAATTATACGTTACTGAGAATAAACTTTTAGGCTATTCTGAGGAAATCTCCAATTATCTAAGCCTGCCTTTCTTACAACCAGCGGTTATTGCATGGGTCTTTAGTCAAGTAGGGATTCAAGATGATGTTTCCCTTTTTTTACCCCTGATCAATACTTTGATGCTAGCATTAGTATCATACGAAATTACCAAACAGTTTCTGAAGCAAGAGTTTGTTTGGCTCGCCACAGCTTTGTCGGTATTGAATGTTCTTATGGTGCGTTATCTTACGTTAGTTCCTCGGTATGTGGATTTGCCTTTTGGAGTTCTTGTCCTCGTCTTCTTTTTGGCTTTGTTTGGCAATGCCTCGACTTTAGGCAATAAACATTATCTGATATCTTTCTTTATTCTTTCCGAAGCCATCTTTACTAAAGCTAGTTCCTTTAGCTTATACTTGATAGTCGCACTGCTCTTTATACCTTGTTTCTGGCCCCGATTATCTAGCCTTACAAATATAGCAGTTTGGACCGGTACTTTATTTGTTGCATATTTTGTCTTTCCTGTGGCCAGTGTCGTCGTAGCCCAAGAGAATTTGCTAATTTACCAAGTTATAACAATCATACTACTTGTTTTAGTAACAATTTTGCATAGAGTTATTTTAAGATTTTCTAGAAAAAAGAATTCCTCATTTAAAGTTGTATTATACATAATCCCCTTGATAATCCCTGCGTTAGTGTATTTCTGCTATGAATATTCATTAACAGGTCAACTTTTTTTCCCTTACGTAAAACCACATTCAATGGAACCAGCGGTGAATTTACTTACTGAAACTTCAGTCAGATCAGGGCGTATCGAATCCAATGCTTTGTCAATCATATACCTTATGTTCTCATCGATGACAGGACCCTTCTTGCCCTTTTTTGTATTATACGTGGTGATTTTAGTGCAAAAAGTCTATAAAGGTACAGTGGGAGAGAAGGAGCTCTTCGCGTTACGATTGCTTTTGTTTATGTTATTGCTAGTTCTTTTTGATTATACGATTTTTGGTAGTATATCAAATAGACGACATATAGCAACATATGTCATATTTCAAACATTCTGCGTGGCTGGTTTTGCTAGTGTGATCAAAGGATCCAACAATAAGGTAAAGGTAAGTTCTATCCTTTACCTCATAATCAGCCTTCTATTTTCAATTTGGGAAGTTGGCGAAACAAACCTAGATCTTCAGTATTCACAACTTTCATTTGATATTACATTATTCTTTATCGATGTGGGGATCTTTCTTCTAATTTATTACGTATACTCTAAATCAAAAGGTAAGGTTGTAGGATCAGACTCAGAAGAAAAATTGTCGAAAGACAAAAGAGTTACAACAAGAATCACAAAAACGAAATTGGCTATTTCGTCTTGTTTAATTTTATTAATTTTATTCCCAATTGCTCAAAACCTACTACCTGCGCTAAATATTTACAATTGGAAAAATGATAAGTCACAGTATGAAATCCAAGAGATACTATCAAAACTGCCTGAAGAAAGAGTTATCACATTTGCCGTTATGGGTGAGTATTACTATGCAAGTGTTCTTCCCTTAGATCTGGCACAAGCAGAAAGTCTGAGCTTGATTTATCCTAGATATACCAACTCGATTTCTGATTTTATCATTAAGTTAAAGGAGCTAAATATAGAATATAGTTTCCTTCCTGAGGATGGTTGGCTTGCTCCTTGGTTTATGAGGATAGTAAAAGATGTACCTGTTATGCAATTGCTACTTTCAGAAAATTTCTTTCCTATAGTTGAGCGTTCAGATGCATCAGGATACAATTTAAGGCATTTCAATAACAACGTCACTTTTGATGCACCTATGTTAATCACTATCTTTGCCCAAGGAGAACGAACGGTAGTTATCAATGATAGATACGAATTAGAAAGATGGATAAACTTAGGGACTTCAGAAAGTTTAACCATCGACATAAGCTTCATAACTCCCAACGAACTTCAGTCAATTGAATCACTCTATTTAGAGGGGCAATATATCGTAGGAAGCCACGTTGAAAACTTGACATCAAATCCGCCTTATACTCTAAGCGAACATGTTGAAGGCTTATATACCCTCTCTATTACATTCACAGGCAGTAAGATCGAAGAAAACCAAATCATAAAAATCTCAGAAATTGTTATCACATTAAAAGATGTAGAAGGAAGGGACTTCATTCTAAGGTTAGTATCGAATTACGATAAGCCTTTAGCCTTTTGGTATGTTCCCAGCGTAAATAAGTGGGGATTAGAACAAGGAACTTTCTTACTATACCAAGATCTTGATGACTTTAACTCAAATTGAGCTTGATTACATATCTACAATTCTGAACTTACCACTCTTTGATATGGGAGCAAAATTCCTAGACATGGCAAACACTCTGGATATTCCAGCTACTCTCTGGAGTATTAGTGGTAACCACAATAGCTTTATAATTACAACCATATACTTTGCAAGAAGGAGACCTAAAGTCAAAGCTTGACTTTGGCTCAATATAACTCCTTCTTTTTTGATATAAATGATATAGTAAAGTATTTTCCGACGATCTGAAATATGTGAAATAACGTCAAGAACTCTTAAGTTAACCGAGCTTTAGGCTCAGACCCCTCCTTTGCTACCCTATTTTCAGCATATTCGCTAGAGACATCGGTGGGGTCTATGCATGGTATACGCATCAAGCCTCTTGCCATAAGCTCGCTGTAACCTCTATCGGTTTCTCTTCTAAACTGTAGGTATAGCACAAGAAGGATAGGGCTATCAAATCGACCCGCTAAGATTATGTTGGAATTCTTCGTTTCTGAGTGAGGTAATGAGAAACATTCTATGAAGAGAGCTCACAGTCAGAATGTTTTTCACTATCTCAGATTACGTCCTGAAAAGCATTCTTAATTGCTACTGCGATTTGGAAAACTGAAAAGCTTGGCAGAAGCTTTGAGAATAAGCCAGAAATTTTTCCGCTAAAAGGATAGAATCCATTCCCATAATACTTCTTTACTCGTAGTCCGTAGAATTCGAGCATCTCTTTGAAAGCTGCAGGAGAAAAGGCTGTCAAGTGTCTATATGGTCCCCACATATTACTTTCTGCTCCGCGAGCAGGGTTACCAAACACGAATTTTGTGCTCGGTGCTATTACAGTTGGTTGCCATCCAAGTAGAACAAAAAGCCTGTTGTGTAATGCACAAAGATTTGGGACTGAAATGTAGGCATGCCCCTGTTTTCTTAGCAACCTTCTGATTTCCTTAAAGAGAGTATCAGGGTTCAATAAATGCTCTGCAACTTGATTACAAAGGATAACATCGAAGAACTCTGAAGGAAAATGTATTCCTTCATTAACGTCACTTTTTTCTATTATTATCCCCTTATTTTTTGCTTCTTCCAATGCTGGTTCATATATATCAACACCATATACTTCTTTTGCTCCTATTTTTGTTGCGAATTCAAGAGTAAATTTTCCATCACCACAACCGATGTCTAAAAATCTACTCCCTTCTTCTTTCTCAGCGATAGATAGAAGCTTGATTTGATTTTCTCTTTTCTCTCTTTCGGACATTCTCATTAGTTTTTCTTTCAATGTTATTTTCAATTTACCGCCTCTCTCACATTCTCCTAATATCTTTTATTTAAGCGAAAAGTTTTTGGGCATCTCTATCACCTTGACAAGCGGCCAAGTGAGCGGCGAGGCAGAAACATATTGAGTAAACCATCGTTACGTGAATGGATAACTTCTCTACCTAAGAGAAAATCTACAATCATAGACATGACACTCCATCGAAAAAGAAAATTAATGGTGCATGCACTGCTCGCTTTGTCATGTATAATACCCTTCCTGATGGTCTGGGTATACTTTGACACAAGATTACTCCCGTTGGGGTGGGATCCAGGAACGTATCTCAAATTTACAAATGCCTTAGAAGCCGATGTAGCCATCAGACTGGGACTCACAAGCTTTGAGGAGGCGGGCTGGAAGCTCTTGCCTATGTGGGGGCAGGATGCGTGGCAGTATCCACCTCTGTTCTTCATCCTTCTATCCATAATGAGCAAACTAATCGATCCAGTCTTAAGCCTTAAGCTCCTTGGCACCCTTGCCTTATCATTGCAACCCATTCCAGCATTCCTGCTTGCTAGAAGGATTGCTAAGAGCAATCTAGCTGGGTTATTAGCCGCTTACGGATCGTCTATGACTCCCCTCTATATCGAGATGATGGGATGGGGAAGCTACACTAACTTACTCGGCTTTCTGCTAATGGGTTTTGCCATTTACTCTACTCTATGTGCACTGGAAAATCCATCTAAGGGGAGCTTTGTAAAAGCAGCTTCGTTGAGTATGCTGCTAGTCCTCGCCCACCACCTAACCTTCTTAATATATGTTGGAGTACTTGCAGGCTGGGTTCTGTTAACGATCCTCTTTAGGAAAAAGCATGAGCGAATAGAGTTACACGCCATTCTTGTGAGCTTAGGTTCAGCAATATCATTTTTTCTTCTCTATAACCTTTTACTGGCGTGGCCTCTCCGATATACTTTATTAAATGAATCTGCATACTATGAGCTAAGGTTCGAACCTCTAGGTACCATGGGTATTCAATGGGTCTTTAAGGACTACATTCCTATGATTACTACAGGCCTAGTAGTACTAGCGATGTTCTTTGGTATTAAAGGGGCATTAGATAAGAGGTACCTGACTCTACTCTTTAGTTGGTCCGCTTTTCCATCCATAGCGACCTTGGGCTTTCTTTTCGGCGTGATGATCGATTATAACAGGGTCTTCTACTTTGCCATCCAGCCCATAATTGTGCTGATAGCAACGCCTATAGCCCTAATCCATAACTCGAACCGCAAGTTAGAATTAACACCTCTCTTCAGGTTGGTCAAGAAGATGCTAAGTACCATGACCCCTTTTAAGGTGAATCACCGCAGGCTTGGAGCATATGCGCTCATCGCCCTCTCCATTCTAGCATCGCTAAGTATATTTGTAACTGGCTTCACAACGATTGGCAACGTCTACTTCTATAATACTTCTATAGATCCCTACGGGGACAGAGAGAAGCAGGAGGCCCTAAATTGGATAGCTAGGAACACGATGCCGAATGACATCTTCGTAGCAGAGGGGTTAATAGCGAGCTGGATAGAGGGTTTCAATGTAAGAAGGGCGTTTCTCTACGAGGAGCCCAGATTTCTCTTCATAGAGGGCGAGCTCGATAGGTACTATATAGCATCATCAATCTTTGAATCCAACTATGAGGCTAGGAACTGTTACGTAAGGGTATTAGATCAAGCACCTTACAACACTGCCTTGAGCCCACAGATCCAATTCTGGTCCAAAGGTAGGTACCGTGAATATTTATCGTTCAATGACGTTAGTGCATTCGTTAGAGTTTCACTTAACGGCAAGCCGCTTATTATCAGTTCTTTCCACCGCATCAACGTAACAGCATCAGCTATAAAAAGTTCTGATAATAAAGTTATGATCGAAGTCACCTATAAAAATTCTCTAGTTATGCTTGAAAAGAGGGTTCTTATCACTAAAGACTCTCCCAAAGTTGTTGTGGAATACGTGTTCTCTCCTGTAAGTCCTTCAGTTACCTTAAGTAACGCAACTGTTGTAGCCTTCCTATCAGATGAGAGGAGGATCGATCTGATTGAAGCCGGATTGGGGTGGGCAAGGGTCGTGAGTGACGTAGGGAGCATGTTAGTGAGTGCCCAAAATGCATATGTCATAGCGGACCAGAAGACCGCTCCTACAAAGGGTTTATACATGATTTTTTCCAGTGGAGCGGACGGGAGCATAAGAGGCGTGATCGAGGTGAGCCTGATGGAGGCGAGCGAGCACCGTTGCTCATCAAGCCTAGAGGCCCATTCGAGAGAAGAACTTTTAGGGACATACGATATATCCTACATAGTCTTGCCGAGGGCGTTATCGTTTGGAATTACGACCCTCCCTAAATATCAGCACCTGTTAGATGACAGAAGGCTCGGGATTGTCTATTTTAACGACAGAGTGATAATATTGAGAGCCCCTTAAGTCTTGAAGACCCTAATGTTGGTTTCCCTGTCACTTCTTGATACATTATCGACAAAATAATAACGATGCCTGATTAACATCAAGGAATCCATGATCGAATATTACTTATAGCGCTTCAGATCCTTTAACTATACAATCCTAGTGAAAAATGATTAGGAACTAGAGCAAGAAGAATGATCTTAATCAATTATACATTTATCCAGTTCTGTCCCACTCTTCTCTTCAATGAAAACCTCTTTACGAACTTCCTTCTGTTGCCCATTTTCGGTATAGTAGCATTCTTAGGTCTAGCAACTAGCTTTGGTGTTGCACTCCCTAATCAAGAAGTAGCCATGTTCAAATGTGATGAGGAGGCTGAGCTCTTAGAGAGAAGGAGTAAGGTCAAGAAGTATCTCAGTAATAAGAGTCCTCAACTCCTAGACAAGATTTTAAGCATAGAGATCAGCAGGATGACATACTTCAGAGCAAAGAAGTTCCTACGAAAACGCTTTTAGGATACAGCCTATTATATTCTGAAAGTAATAAAAGAGATGGTATGATGAAAATCCTAATAACAGGAGGTGCTGGCTTTATAGGCTCTCATATCGCTGAATATTATGCTAAGAAGGGAGAAGACGTCCTAGTCTTTGATAATCTCTCAAGAAATGAGATTTTAGGAAAGAGCGTTATAGACCCGCTCTATAACTGGAGATTTTTAAAGAATAATTATAGTAATGTTAAGCTGGTTAAGGGAGATGTGAGGAATTTTGAAGATTTAAATAATATAGCAGAAGGGTCAGATGTTATAATACATACTGCGGCTCAGGTAGCTGTAACAAAATCTTTGACTGACCCTAGAACAGACTTTGAGATCAATACACTGGGAACATTCAATGTCCTTGAAGCTGCAAGACTGAACGACTCAACTATGGTATTTACATCAACCAACAAGGTATACGGAGAAAACGTGAATAAGATACCAGTAGTGGAAAAGAAAACTAGGTATGAATTCGCCAGTCAAAAACATAGAAAAGGGATACCTGAAGAATTCCCAATAGACTTGACTGGACATAGTCCTTATGGATGCTCGAAGCTTGCTGCTGATGTGTATGTTCAAGATTATGCTCATACTTATGGGCTTAAGACAGGCATTTTCAGAATGAGTTGCATTTATGCTGAAAGACAATTCGGGGTGGAGGATCAAGGATGGTTAAGCTGGTTCGTAATCGCCACTCTCACCAATAAGCCCATCACCATCTACGGAGATGGAAAGCAAGTTAGAGATGTGCTTTACGTCAGTGATCTGATTGAAGCCTTTGACAGTTTTCTGGAGAGCAGATTAAAACATGAAGTACTTAACATGGGCGGTGGACCAAACAACACTCTCTCATTATTAGAGCTCCTAGAATTGCTGGAGAAGCTGATTGGTAAGAGACCTAAGGTTAACTACTCGAACTGGAGGCCTGCAGATCAGAAGGTCTACATTTCAGACATCTCTAAGGCAGAGAAGCTATTAAGATGGAAACCCAAAGTAAGACCAGAGGATGGCGTGAAGAGACTCGTGAATTGGGTCTCAAAGAATATTACTTTATTCAACTGAGGTTGAAAGGTATGAAGGCTGCTAGGTTAAGAGAGGGCAAATACATGTTTTATACCATGGGTTTTGATGAGGTAAGATCTTGATTAAGAAGGTAGTTATACCGGCTGCTGGCTTGGGTACAAGGCTGCTATCTGCTACAAAGGAGCAACCGAAGGAAATGCTACCAGTGTTCGCCAAGGATAGTAATGGAGCCTTATGCCTTAAGCCTTTGGTGCAACTGATCTTCGAGCAACTCTATGATTTTGGTATCAGAAACTTCTGCTTTATTGTAGGGAGAGGTAAGAGGGCTATTGAAGATCATTTTACGCCTGACTACCAATTTATAAAAAGCCTTGATGATAAAGGGAAGAATAGCCAAGCCTCTCAGCTTGAAAGCTTCTACAAGATAGTCGATGCCTCAACTATTGTATGGGTGAACCAACCTGAACCGAAGGGCTTTGGACATGCAGTTCTTCAGGCTAAATCGTTCATCGGAGATGAGCCTTTTCTTGTTCATGCAGGCGATACATACATAGTCTCAGAGGGTAATGATCACTTAAACAGATTGATCAAAGAGCATCAAAGTAAGAGTACTGATGTATCCTTGCTACTTCAAGAGGTGCATGATCCTCGACAGTATGGTGTGGCTGAAGTGATAAGAGAAGGGTCGAAGCTCATCGTAAAGAGAGTTGTGGAGAAGCCTGAGCAACCAAAGACGAATCTAGCCATAATGCCCATTTACGTGTTTAACCCAGTCATCTTCAGGGCTCTAGAAGCCATAGGACCGGGAAAAGGAGGCGAAATCCAGCTTACAGACGGGATACAGAAGCTTATCGACTGGAGATTAGAGGTCAGGGCTATCAGACTTAGAGAACGCGAACTTAGGCTTGACATTGGCACACCAGAAACGTATTGGGAAGCTCAAAGGCTATCCTACGAATACTTTAAAGAGCAGGCGAGGGTTTAAGTTAATAAAATATTGTCTATCAAAAGTTTATACATTTATCCAGTTCTGTCCCACTCTTCTCTTCAATGAAAACCTCTTTACGAACTTTCTTCTATTGCCCATTTTCGGTATGGGAGCAGTCTTAGGTCTAGCAACTAGCTTTGGTGTTGAACTCCTAACCTTCCCCGCCTTCGTCAGAGATCCATGAGTTGGCATTATCTATACACCTAACTTTTGTTAGAACTATTCATATATTTCCTTTTCGATATTAATCTATCAGAAGATTTCTAATATATTCACATATAGCAACATAGATTAGAATGGGCAGAGGGAGTGATAATATCAAATCTTCTAAAGACTCATTCAATAGCTTCTATTATAACATAACCATCTTCCCAGAATGGTCTCTTTTAAATAAGCCAAACTCATCTTTAACTTCTTTTAGCTTTAAAGAGTCGAATATCGGTCCATCTTTACATACACGATACTTGCCTATACAGCAACTACCACAAATCCCTATTCCACATTTCATTACTCTCTCTAAACTTGCTTGAACAGGCAGATTAAATCCTTGAGCAATTTCAAAGACTTTTTTCATCATCAGCTCTGGACCACATGTGTAAATCATATCTATTCTCTTCTCCTTCAATATGGGTAATATTGCGTCTGTTGCCAATCCCTTTATGCCATAACTACCATCTTCAGTAGTTATTATCATATTACTTTTAGTCCTTGATAGAATCTCTTTTGCTCCATTCAAAAATATAAATTCGTCTATAGTCTTCCCGCCTATTATCATATCTATTGAAGCTGATTTCTTTGCAAGAATCTCTGATAATGGCATCAAAGGTGCAAGCCCTGTCCCAGCTCCTACCATCATAACATTGCCTATTATAGGAGTGAAATTATTGCCATAAGGCCCCCTTATGCCAATCATGCTACCGACTTTCATGTTAAATAAAGCAGTAGATGCTTCTCCAACCTTTCTTACAGTCAATCCAGCTAGACCATCTCTCATCATGGATATGCTCATAGGAATCTCATCCACTCCTGGTATCCATACCATCATGAACTGACCAGGCTTAGCTTTTGAGCATAGATCATCCTTGAATATTAGAGAGCGAACTGTTGAGGACTCTTCTATCACATCTAAAACTTTTACAATTCTTGGCTTGTTAATGGGAAAGACCAATTATCTCTCTCACACTCTTCTTTTCTTTCATGATAAGATAATCCCTTATCCCTTTTTTTATCTTCTCAAATATATCTAACCCTTCATAAGCCATGGCTGTGCCTATCTGTATGGCTTTAGCTCCTGCCAAGAAGAATTCTATAGCATCCTTCCAATTCACTATTCCTCCACAGCCTATAACAGGAATTCTTACTTCTTTTGAAACTTCATAGACACATCTAACAGCTATAGGCTTTATGGCAGGCCCTGATAATCCTCCTATCTTATTTGCTAAAATAGGTCTAAAAGTTTCTATATCTATGCTCATGGCTCTGATAGTGTTTATAATTGTTAGAGCATCTGCACCAGAATTCTCAGCAGCCTTTGCTATTTTCACTATGTCTGTAACGTTAGGAGATAGCTTCACGAATAATGGCTTTTTCGTCTCTTCTTTTACAGCCTTTATTACCTCTCTAATTGCTTTAGGGTCCTGACCAACTTCTATTCCAAAGCCCTTCACATGAGGACAAGATAGATTCAATTCATAAGCCTTTATCTTCAATCCATCAAGAATAGATACCATTTCTTTAAATTCAGAAGGCTTGGCTCCGAATAAGCTTACTACTAACGGTAAATCTTCGATTTCCAATTTTGATAATTCATTATAAAACTCCTTTACCCCTGGGTTTGATAGACCTATAGCATTTAAGTATCCTCCATGAACTTCAACTAAAGTTGGATTGTCATAACCTATTCTTGGCTCAAAGCCTATGGATTTTGTTATCACTGCTCCTGCACCTGCTTCAAACACTCGCCTTAACGATGCTATAGATATGCCAAGTATGCCTGATGCCAGCATCAATGGATTATTCATCTTGAAGCCTGCTATCTCTACAGATAAATCTGGCTGCATCTGACTCACTAGATAGAATTAACTAGGTTCTTAAGAGGTTTTGCCCAATTAAATGATAAAGGATTTTAAGTTAGAAAAATAAATTTGAAATTGCCGGGAATAGGCTTGCCGGGATTTTAGGAGGAATCTCCTCCAATCCGATGGCAGAGTGGACTAATGCGCGGGCCTTGAGAGCCCGTGACCCTTTGGGTCTCGTGGGTTCGAATCCCACTCCCGGCGTTCAAAAAGGTTAATCTTTTCTCCAATAAAGGTTAACTTATCCTCTATTGAGGTTAACCTGCTCTCAAGCTCATTTAGATCGACTTTGCCCTCTATGACGGCCCTTAAGAATTGGCCTAATGTCTCATGTCCTTTGGTTTGTAGGATTCGGTTTAAGGCTATAAGATCGTTCTCGGTTAGCTTTGCTCCTATGGTTGGCATGGTTAGCAGTCCGCCTCAATTGCGTAAATCTTTAAAACTTCCTCTGGATCGACTTCTTGGGTAGGATCAGAAGTTACCTCTTCGGCATGATCTTTCAGAAAATTAACGATCATGTCCTCTATGAAAGCTCTCACATCATAATAAGCCTTTGTCCATAAGTTGAAGTTCTCGTAGAATTTATAGAGGTTCTTAGGAATGTTAATGGTTATTTTAATTTCTAGCTCCTGCTCACTCATTCTCTTATTTCACCTCCTCCCCACAGAAGAGGCATTTTGCAGCGTGGGCATACAGAAGGGCTGGGGCTTTATCAGCTATGAATACCAGCCCTAAGCTTGTTTTACATCTTGGGCATTCTATTTTGCTCATCTTCTTACCTCGACAAAAATAAATTTTGTTTCGCTTCAATTTCAGAAGCTCATCAAGAGGCTTAAGTTTCCGCTTGTTGATAGGGGAACTAGGCTGCCCAAGTTTGGGTAATCGCCTGCGGAACCCGTTTGCTTATGTCAGCCGAACGGTTTATTTTTACCGTTGCTTAGAGCGTTTTGCTCTTGGCTCCATTTATCATAATGCTATTAGAACGATTAGTATTTAACATTTTAGCCTTTTCTGAGAATAATTCGTTTATGTAAATTTTGCATTAATAGAACGATTAGCCCTAATAATCTTAAAAGGATTATTAAATATTCATTCCTTCTTAACTCTAGCATATTTAAACTAATATAAATTTTAATAAGATAACATTAATATACCTACTAATCATGTAACGTAATTCATGGATGTAGTAAAACTACAGCTGTCTGGATCGGGACCTAGAACCCAATACCGAGTTACAATACCAAAGGAATTAATCCAAGAACTTGGCTGGCAAAGGGGCATAGCCCTTTCAGTTGAGAAAAAGAATGGTTATATCGTTATTAGAGCAATGAAGGCTGAAGGATAAGGTATTTCTACAGAATAGGCCCTTTAAGGCTGTATGGCTGTATGACGTCTATACAATTATCTCATCTTTCAATGGCCCAAATTCCATTGGCCGCAACATATAGACCTTTCTTTTTGGGTTCCATCTAGCATAAGTTCTAGCATGAAGCTTTAAAACATCATTCGCTTCCTTTCTTGTTAGCTTTCTTACTTTTGTCTTAGCCATTTTTCGGATTTCTTCAAATTTCTTTTGAATCTCCGGGTTTATAATTGGGTGTGAAACCCCCCTTAATTGTGAGCCACTAAAATAAAGTATCATGGTCTCTGAATCAATCAACTTATCAGGCTCATACCAGCCCCTTCTTAAAATAATTATGCCTTCTTTTAAGAGATTCTGCAGCTGTGTATAAAAAGTTGAACGTGAAAGCTTCTTTAACGCATCCGTGGCTTCGAATAATTCTCCAAAAGTTAAAGGTTGTAGTTTTAAAAGAGCTAATATGATAACTCTTTGTGTTTCTTCTCTCTCCTTTTGCTGCCTCTCACCTAAACCTCTCAATGAACCCCCGAACTAAATTATTAGAACTGATATATAAATCTTATAATTATTATAAGAATCATGAGCACGACTATAGCCATAAGTGAAGAGACGAAAAAAAGACTTATGGAGTTAGGCCGTAAAGGAGATACCTTCGACCATATTATATCGGTACTCTTGACCAAAGCGAAGCTCTTAGATAAAATTGAGGAGAATCAGAAGGCTTTGGGGGTAGCTTAAACATGGATCCAGAAATATTAAACCGAGGCATATCTCGAATACAAACTGTTGGGGAAGCAAGTACAGACCTGGAAAAGAACATTCAAGAATATAATGTTCATGTCAAAAGGCTTTTTGATCTAAATGTTGAGATTCTGAAGTCAATAAATGTTATCGTTACAAATCTTAGCCTTTTCCTAGGTGATTTAGAAGCCCTAAGTAAAGAGGGAGAGAAAATATGAGTAGCGTAGAACTAATTGCTAAGTTAAAGGCTGTAGATGAAGCCTCAGATAAGATAAAACAAATAGGTGATAAGACAGAAGAGGCGATGAAGAAGGTTGAGGATAGCACAAAGAAGGCCGACTTTAGCTTTAAGCAGTTTACAATCTCAGTATCAGGAGTTATGACAGCGGGCTTCAATCTCTATAATATGTATAATAGAGTGACTGATGCTCAAAGGAACGTTGAAAAGGCTCAATACTCTCTAAAGCAAGCACAAGATGCAGCAAAGGGATCCCAAGACGCTTATACCAACGCTGTAAATAGGTTCGGAACAGATTCACCTCAAGCAGTGACAGCTTTAGATAATTTGAAAGATGCACAAGAAAAGGTGAGGTTAAAGTCTGAAGAACTAAAGGATAAGCAAGATAGAGTTACTGAGAGCATGGTCTATTGCTTTGTAACTCTAGGCCCAACGATTATAACAGGGATAAAGAACATGAAAGACGCTATAACTGAACTGAACGCTACTCTTGGTGTTTCTGGGCTGGCCGGTGCAGCAAGTACTGCGGGAACAGCTCTGGCAGCAATAGCAACTGTACTAGCTGGCGGTGCAATGATATATGGTGCGTATGTAGATTCTCAAAATGAAGTTTCAATGGCGTTTAAGCAGATGGGTGTTTATTGTAAGGGTGGTCAATTAGCCCTAAAGCTATATCATGAAGAATTAAATCAACTTAATCAAGACGTTATACAGCTACAGCAAGCAGAAACCATAATGGAAGGGGCAGCCTTATCAATGGATGAGCTATCTCTCACTTTAACAGATTTGGCTTTAAGCAACGAGCAAGTACAGACAGCAAGTCAGGAGACTATAACTGCCCTTACAGGTGTGGATGAAGCTCTTGGTGCTTTATCGGGCTCAGTTGGATCAATGTCAGGAGCCTTCGGTGAGGCTTTTGCTTCTATATCAGGCATGATAAACGAATGGGCAAGTACTACAAAGGCTGCTATTGATGATGTAGTTGGTGCTTTTGAGAGTGCAAGTCAAGAGATAGCCGGAGGCTCGATATGGCCAGATATGTGGGCTGATATTCTATCACAAACTAAAAAAGGCATGAGAGAGAACATAAGAGAATTGGATAGGGGTTTGGATAAAGTAGAGGATATGCTCTCAAGACCTATGTATATGGACTTTAGAATCAATATCGATGTTTCTGGCTTAAGAGCACAAATTGCAAATATGATTAAGAGTATGCTTAAGAGCGTAACTATAGAGAAGACATCAGCACAGGCTACTACTTCAAGGATAAGAGTGCCTACAACTACTACAACAACTACACCACGGAGCCCAATTCTTGGAAGGTGATATAGATGAACATTGAAGATTATGTAAGAGTAACGAAGATTGAAAGCGGATCCCTACAAATTCCTAGGCCAGAGAAATTTAGTTTTCCATGTCCAACTTGTAAAAATAACATAGATGTTAAGGGAAAAATAAAATTCCTTCTGAGAGATGATCTAGAGGCTGTAGAAAATACACTCAAGCGGGCCGAAGAAATGGAAAAATTCTATGATGACGTCAAATCAAGCCGCCTTGATTTAATTAGTTATTTCAGACGGCTAAGAGAAATGACAGCTAAATATTCACAAGTACCCCTCATAGGCTGGGTTGTAGATGCTCATAACTTTTTGAACGAAAGATGCTCTCAGTGCGGACTTGGCCTCACAATACATTATAATTTCAAATTCACGCCGCCACTAGTACCAACTCCAAAAGTTGGTGAGATAGCGGCCCTCGAATTGAAAGATGAATACACACAACATTACGTAAGGCGACAACTTGACTTTAAAACCTGGCCAGAGGTAGAGAATTGGCTCTCTGGTGCAGATACTTATTCCCTAATTCAGAAACTAAAAGAAATTTCTGCTATATTAGAGACGCTTGATTATTTTAGACACCCTCACACCGATCTGAGTCTTTTAGAGTTGTCAGTGGGCAGCCTCAAGGCGTTCTCAAATAGTATTAGAGACCTAATTAACAGCTTTGAGCAAGAAGTTCAGAGCAGACCGAAAATTTTCTTAAATCTTGTAGAGGAATATTCTCATGAAGCAGCCCCAAAAAGCCCCATGCAATCCCTATGAGAGAGGGGAGGAGAATTTTCACACGAAGACAGGACCCGAGACCGCCTCACCGCCTCATCCCCTCCCCCTCAAAGTAGAAATTCCTTTAAAAATTTATAAAAGGCTGAAAGAAGTACGAAGGCTGCTAAAGGAAGAAGGGATAAACCCCGTACCGTCAATTCATGATATAGGAACGTCTCTCCTATTGGATTTTCTCAATTGGCCAAAGATTAAGCAAGATGAGTTTATCAAAGAGATAAAAGAGAAGCCTAACATAGTTGAAATTGACTATGAGATTCATAAGAAGTTGAGGCAGGTACAAAAAGAGCTAAAAGATGAGGGTGTAAACCCGCCCTCAACCGATCAAATAGTCAATACAGCATTAAAGGCCTTCTTTTCTCTGCCTAAGTTTAATCAAATAGAGATTATTGAGGAAATGAAGCATGAGCCTTGAAGACTTTATCCCTAGAGTAAAGAAGAGAGGAACAGGCTGCCATTATGCTCATAAAATTAAGAAACTAGGACAGCTGAGGCTGCTAATCTTAAAAGTCTTAAGTCAGTATGAGAATCGCTGGCTAAGGAATAAAGATGTTACAGTTAGAGTTAACAAATCAAGAAGGCAGGATAATAAGAGAAATATTACTTCAGGAACTACTTCAGGGCGCCTTTCTGAACTTTTAGGCTTGAGGCTGGTAAAGATGAGCGAGGGTATTGTACAAGTTTATGATGAGGATGAGATGAGCTTCATTTATACGAAAGAACCATGCTGGAAGATCACAGAGACCGGTGAGCGTGCCTTAGAGGCTGCTAAGCATGAATAAATTAACCAAGCCATGCAGGAAAATCTCATCAAATCAGATTGACTTACCATTAGTTTTTTTGACATATACCATTGTAGGACTGTAGGACAGCATGACAATTTAGGTGATAAAGACTGCCTCTAAAACGCTATAGCGTGAGATTAACTGAAGATCAGGTCTCTTTCCTTTCAAAGACTGATAATGCTTCAGCCCTGCTACGCCGCCTTATAGATCAAGAGAGGTTAAGATCGGCTGTAGAAGATAGCTCTAATAAGAAAATTCTGGCTAACGCTAAAATTGAAGAACTAGATGAAAAGATCAAGTTCTTAAAGAAGAAAATGGATGAGGTTGAAGGTCAGCTAAAGAATCAGATAGAATTGAGAGAATTTTATGGAGAATGTTCAGAATTTCTTAATAAAGCGAAAGAAAAAGGGATGGATTATGCTAAACATTTATCTTTAAAACATGCTGGAATTAGGGCTGCTCGCATATATAGTACTAAACATGATGAAGTTGAAAAATGGGAGGTAAAGGTCTATCAAGAGAAGAGAGAAATGGGGGTTTGGAGAGAGCCAGAAGATTATATTTCTTTTAAGGGCTCTGAAAAGGAATGCTTAGATCAAGTTGAAAAATGGGTAAATGAGAATCTTGCCCCGATCTCTCAAGAAGAATTAAGGTTTAAGAAGGCATGTGAAGCATTAGAAGAGGAGATTAAAGTATTAGAGGATAAGAAGGCTGCCATGGTTAAGGAATTTCTTCAGATGTAGAATATTGTCATGCTGTCCTACAGCCATACAATCAATAACAGATAATCCCATAAAATATCTCCAGAGCCTCCAGCCCTTTATTATGAGAGCGATCATGGATACTTTTTAACAAAGCCTCCAGCAAGCGTAAACCCTCCAACTATAAACTATCCAGCCAGCACAAACTATCCATTTTGGTCTGCTCCTTTGCTAAAAAATAAAAAAATTTAATGTGTTTTTCAATAATTTTTAAACTCAACACAACCTAACATTAAATCTCCTTTGTTATTATTGAGATAGTTGTTATTCTTCTTGATTTAATGACAGGGTTTGTAATTCTTTCCCTCAATCTCATGACCTTGCACACATACAAACTTAGCCCTCTTAATTACTTAACTCCCATGACGCTGGTACTTCTATCCTTACTAGATACTCCTACCCTTACATGACAAAAAAATAAGGTGAGAGGGCTAGGATAGAACCTTGAGCCCCGTCTGGCTATATACTTTGGCAGCCTCTTCTGCATCCCTAAGCTCATAATGATCGTATAATACATCTCTTAATATATGCCCCGTTAGAACTAATCTCCATTCTCTTGGCATGCTTCTCTTTCTTGTTTCGTTAAGGAACCAATCTCTGAGCATGTAAGGATACATATGGATCCCACTCTTTTTGCTGGCTATTTGGAAGTCCTTATTGAGAACCCTTTTACTATAAGGATATACTCTATCTTCTTGCAGAAGATTATGCTCTTTTATCCAAGATAGAACTTCACTATTTACACAGGCCAGCCAAGAACGCTTTATTTCATTTTGATGTATTCGGCTGAGATTTATAATTCCAACCTCTTCATAGACTTTAATATCCATAACTCTTAGAGGGAGCATTTCTATAGGTCTCATGCCACTACTCGCAAGAATAAGGAAGGCTATCTTGGTTCTTTCTGGCAATTCGTGATAGAAGATTGTAATTTGCTCATTAGAGGGGAGGAAGATAGGATTCGGCATTGGCTTCGGTATTTCAATTATGGTCTCTATTTCATCATATCCAAGAAACCTTAGAAGGTGCCTGGCAACCTTCGCTATATTTCCTCTAGTATTAGGGTTCTTTACAGCCTTAAGAGTTTGATTAATATCTTTTGGGGTGAAAGACTCTGGAAGAATGGCCATGAGCATGTTAAGTTTGTATCCGTAATTGATAGCTGTATTCTCGCTTACTTCCCCTTTAAGATAGTCTATGAATTTCTCTCTTTGGGGTTCGACTATCATTTTACTTATGAGTAAGGGCCTTGAGAGCCCGTGACCCTTTGGGTCTCGTGGGTTCGAATCCCACTCCCGGCGTTCAAATTTAAGGTCAAATCTCAAGCACTCTTTAAAATTGAGATTACTTCATTATTTTTATTCCTTTTATTACACACTCTTTTCCTGATATGACATCTACTTCATTTGAGCCACAATTAGGACAAATCATGAATGCAAAGTAAGTATCCATGCAATGTACACAACTTAGGTTTTCAAGATGGCTTATCATAGGTGACCTAGAAGATAGATTAGGTCTCCAAGAATGCTTACACTTTTTACACTCGAAGATAGGCTCGATTGCATCTATCTTTATCTTGCAATTCTTAAAAGGAGACTCATCCTCGAATATGGTTTCAAGTGCGAATTTGAGTTGTAAAGGGCTTATCATAGTTAACCCTCCCAACTCTATTTCCAACTCTATCACCTCTTTGCCCTCTTTTTCCTTTAGTATTCCCTTGGCCGTTTCAAATATGGCAAAAGCTAAAGATATCTCATGCATTTTTCTCCTTCACCGTTGGAAAATCCTTTGCTGGCGACGGTTTTATGATCTCAATCCCTTTTGATCTGAGAATCATGTTTATTGCTCCACTCAAAGCACACAAAGAACCGTATCCTTTACCGATTGTCCGTGAATCATCTTTAACGGTGACTGTTAGGAATGTTTCATAACCTAGTTCGGCTTTCAATCCAACATCTGATAACCTCTTCAAAACAACGTTTCCCATAGCACCCATGGCTTTACCAAGCCAGATATTCTTGACTGGGCATTGATCACAGTATACCTTGAGAACCTTACCAACTTTCGAACCAACCAGTCCTGCAGCAACCTCTGTTCTAACTATTGCGTAGGCTGTGCAACAACCCCAATTCTCAGCTAATTTCTTCTCCCCTTCCCAAATTGAGACGGTTACATGAAAATTATCCCATTCAAATACGTTCTCGATCCCACGTTCCCATTTCAATTTACCTGTATTGACTTCATTTTTAAGTTGTTCTTTTAAATGATAACTGAGTTCAGAGTCCCTTGAGGCTGCTATAACTGCAGCGCATGCAGGACAGAATATATTTTGAGCTTCAGATATCTTTTTATCATTCCTATCGTAGAACTCGACTGTTACCCCAATCCTATCCCTCCTAGCAAATACCTTCCCTCCTTCACTTGAGACCTTTGAAATAGCCATGGCAGCTGGTCTGACAATTCGACCGAAACCGAAAATCTCTTTGACTTTTTTTATATCATCTTCACTTGTTAGGACTTCCTTTAATTCACTTCTCCAAGGCTCAGGTATAATCTCTCCCTCTATCATGGCTCTTAGGGTGGCTGGCGGCCATGTAATATCTACTCCCTCTCCTATAACATTCCCAAAAGGATCAACGACTCGACTTATAGCGCCTTCAGGAATCTCTTTTGAGACAACTTTACAACCATATTCGCTTAAAAGTGCCAGTGTTTGATGATACATCCCACATGACCCTTCAGAGCGCCTTAAGTATTTTTTTAAACGGTCTTTAATTACATCGAGGTCGAATTTATCTTTCACATATCTCATTATAAAGAATAATAACTTAAGTTTTACTATTAGGGTTAAAGCATCAAAGGTAATAGAAAATTTTTCATTTGCATTTTAAGGCTATTTAGAGATTCCCTTTATAACTGCAGATACTGTAATATTGATTACATGAATCAGTTTGCTGAATGGAAAGTATATCATGAATATCTCTACAATCAAGAGGTGCATTGCAAAATAGGGATTAGAAGCACTAGCTATAAAGGGCCATGGATTAAAAGCAAGCATATTTACGAAATATGGTCTTATTTCTTCAGATATTAAAACGTGAGCCTCTGGAATTAACCTCATAGTCATTCCGAAAATCCCTATGATAAGTAAAAGAACTAATAAGACGTAATCATCTAAAACTGAGATCGCTCTGACTTCTTTAACTACCATCCTTCTTAAGAGGAGAATTGTAAGACCTGTGATCATTATCACTCCAACTATTGAACCGCTTAGCCCAGAGAAGAATTCGATATCCTCTTGAGTCATATTGAATGCATTCCATATAGGGGTGAGTTCAGCGACTAGCCTTGAGTGGCCTATCAACATCCCTAGAATAGCTATGTGTGTAGGCCAAGTAACTAGCCATAACTTACGAGAACCTTTGTACACCTTTCTAAGAAAAAATATTTCCAAGATCAGTCCTTTAAAAAGGTTAATTATCCTTTCTATAATGCTTGATTTTTTAGGATTAGCCAATTGTGACTTTTGGCCCGATTTAAGCCATATCGCTATTCTATAGATTAATCCACCAGTAAATATTGTTGCTGCTATGTAGGGCATAATCCCCATAACTATTATGTAAAAAGCATCTTCTGCAGGCATGCCCCTCCCGTTTGTCTAATCAAATGCTTTATATTTAACAATTTGGTAACAATAATTGGGGAAAATTGAAAATAGAAGCCAGAAATATCAGAAATATTTCACATGAGCTAAGACCCCTTCTGAGGATGCAATTGGATTCATGCACAAGATGTGGAAATTGTGTAAAATGGTGTCCTGCTGTCGAAGAACTAGGAGATTTGAATCTTTCTCCGGCAAAAAAGATAACTCTTCTAAGAAATGCTCCAAAATCAAATGTAAAGGAAGATTTTATCGAAGAAGCGAAGAGAGCTTTCTATTCTTGTACAGTATGTGGCGCTTGTAGCGCTGTCTGTGGCTCCTTGATAGATACTCCAGAGCTTTGGGAGGAGATAAGAACTGGGTTAGTAGAACAAGGGATAGGCCCTTATGGGAAACAAAAGGGTTTTTTGTCAAGAATAAAATCAAAATATAATCCTTATGACGAGGATCCAAATGCAAGATTGAACTGGCTCCCTAAAGATGTAGAGGTTGCAAAAAAAGCAGACTTAGGTCTCTTTGTTGGATGTACCCAATCATATAGGCAGCAGAAATATGCCAGCCTCACAGCAAAATTGCTACAAAAACTAGGAATTAAGTTCACTTTACTTGGGAACGATGAGTGGTGCTGTGGATCTCCTTTACTGAGGACAGGTCAAACAGAGATAATACGTGATTTAGTCAAGCATAATGTCGATGCCTTTAAAGAGAAGGAAGTGAAAAGGGTTATATACAGTTGTGCAGGATGTTTTCGCACTAGCCTTATCGATTGGCCTAAATATTATGAGATGCCTTTTGAAGTTATCCATATAACACAATTTCTGGCTGAATTGGTCAATAGAAATTACTTTAAGCTCTATGCTAACAAATTAGCTCCTCTTGAAAAAGTTGTTACTTATCATGATCCATGCCATCTAGGCCGTCATATAGGAGGCAACATATATGATGCCCCTCGTATAATACTAAATGCAATTCCGAAACTCAAGTTAGTTGAAATGGAAAGGAGTAAAGAAATTGCAAGGTGTTGCGGAGCAGGAGGAGGGGTTAAAGCAGGACTGCCAGATTTAGCGCTAAAAATGTCTACTAAAAGACTAAAAGATGCAATTAGTACGGGAGCGCCTACCTTGGTTACTTCTTGCCCATTCTGCTTAACAAACTTCAGGGATGCATTAAATGAGGCAAAGATGGATTTAGAAATCTTAGATTTGACAGAGCTAATAGCAAATCAATTAGGAATAACATGAAAGCCTAACTTAGTTGCTAGAACTTATATTTTCTTACATATCCTTTATCCTCTGACCAATGTAATCTATTAGAAGTTGCCTTGCTTTTTCAAGAGTTTCTTTATTTTTTGATTCAAACGCTAGAACTTTTACTTTTATAGTATTTTCTTCACCAGGTATATAAGTATATGCTTCTTTTTCCACAATATTTAGATTAAGCTCTTTAGCTATCTTCGTTATTATTGAAAATGGAACGCCAGGCAAGATGACTAGATGATAAACCTTTTTATCTTCTCGTTTATCGCTCAATTTTATTTCTGGGTAAATAGTAAAGTTTATCTTTGTTAATAATATTTACTAAGTGGCGAAAAAATATGCCAAAATATTCAGACAGAGTAGATATTTACGATGATAGAGGCAAAATAGTTGAGAGGAACGTTCCAATTGAGGCGTTATCGCCTTTAATGAATCCTGCAATAAAGAAGATAATGAATCTAATAGAGAGAAGTGCTGTAGTGAGGTTAGATGCTTTACAAAAGGCACTGGAGACAGGAGAAGTCGGCGGCGAGCACTGTTCCATTCCTGGAAGAGAAATCAAATTGCCCATACTTGAGAATGTGGATGCATTAGTCGATTTATTAGAGAAGTACATAAGAGTAAAGCCTGGGGATGATACTGAGATAACTAAGATCCAAGCAGGTAAGCAACTTCTTGTTAAGATCCCAACCTTAAGAATTGAATCAGGCGTAGAGTATACCGGTGCCTTTACTGCTACTGCTGCTGCTTTGTGTCAAGCATTAGTTGATGTCTTCAAGTTGAATATATGGGATGCAGATATAGTTCACGCAGCCGTATGGGGAAGGTATCCTCAGTCAGTTAATCCTATGGGAGCTTATGTATCTACCCTTTTGTCAGTGCCCCAAATGAATGAAGGAATGGGTTATGCCCTCAGAAATATACCTTGCGCCCACATCGCTTTAATTACTAGGAAGAATGCTCTGAATGCAGCTGCATTATCATCCATACTTGAGCAAACAGCCATGTTCGAAATGGGAGATGCTATAGGTTCGTTTGAGAGATTTCATCTGCTAGGCCTAGCCTACCAAGGCCTTAACGCAGATAATTTGGTCTATGATCTTGTGAGAGAGAATGGAAAGACTGGTACAGTTGGAACTGTAGTCGGCAGTACAGTCAAAAGAGCTATAGAAGATAATTTGGTAAGACCTTTAGAGAAACGTGAAGAATACGTGGTTTATACAACAGATGACATGCCCAAATGGAATTCTTACACTTGTGCAGGTATGCTAGCCGCCACTATGATATCATCAGGTTCTGCTAGGGCTATGCAACATGCACCTTCTGTTATGTTGTACTTCACAGACCTTATAGAACATGAGACAGGTCTACCTGGACCAGACTTTGGCAGAATAGGTATGACGTCAATTGAGATGTCATTCTTTAGTCATTCAATTTATGGAGGAGGAAATCCAGCAGTTTTCCATGGCAACCACATCGTAACAAGACACAGTAAAGGATTTGCCATTCCCTGCATAGCCGCAGCCGTTGCTCTAGATGCTGGAACTGTCTATTATACACCTGAGAAGATAAGTGGAATGGTCGGAGAAATCTTAAGCGAAATCCCAGAATTAAGAGAGCCACTAAAGTACGTCGCTGAAGCTACCGCAATGATCAAAGGAAAAATCTAAATTCTCCATACAATATTATTTATCTAAGGTAATAGAATGGAAATAGAGATATTCCCCAAGAGGTTACTCTCGTCAGATACTCTAGAGGAGCTTCTGAATTCTATCGTTCAGCTTAGAATGTGTAAAAGCGTGATTTTACAAGGACCAAGGCTTCCTAAACATGCTATAAATGCAGAGACTGGATATGAAGACTTGAGAAGAATTAAATTTGGTGATAGAGAAATAGAGTTAGAGGTGAAAGTTGGTCGAATAATAATCCAGCCGATTGAGGGTGTTGATTTGCAGGATTTCTTGAATAAATTAAAGGAAATATGTAACAAGATATTGCCCTTTGGATTCTTTATAAAAACGGGGCAATTTACGAAGATACGCCCAACAATAAGTGATTCAATAAAAGAGAGCCTTAAAATTAGTAATGTTTATAAATTCTAGTTCTACCTCTTTAATGGGGTAAAAAGTATATGAGCATATATACACCTCAATTCTATCCAGGCACAACTCAATCAGCTATTAACAGAAAAAAATACATGGACCCAAGTTATACATGGGAGAAACTAAGAAGTGTAAGTGATGAGGATGTCGTTCTTGTTTTAGGACATAGGAAACCTGGCGAAGCTTACAAAACGGTTCATCCACCGTTAGAAGAAATGAAGGAACCTGATTGCCCAATCAGAAAATTAGTAGAGCCTACTCCCGGAGCAAAAGCAGGAGATAGAATCAGATTTGTCCAATTTACAGATTCGGTTTACTTTTCACCTATGGCACCATACGTAAGAACATGGGCAGTAAATTGGAGGTATAGAGGAGTTGATCCAGGAGTTCTATCTGGAAGAAACCCAATTGAAGGAAGAGAAAGGGACATAGAAAAGGTAACAAAAGATTTGATTGAGACTGAGGTATTTGATCCTGCTCGTACCGCTTGTAGAGGATATACAGTCCATGGACATGCACTAAGGCTTGATGAAAATGGATTGATGTTTGACGCTATAAGGAGGTATATGTTCAACAAGGAAAAGGGAGCCGTCGTGTATGTTAAGAATCAGCTAGGAGCCCCGTTGGATAAGCCTGTAGAAATCGGAAAACCACTGCCTGAAAAGGAATTGAAGAAGAGAACAGTTCAGTTCAGAGCAGACCACATTAAGTTAACTGAAGACAAAGATTTGTTAGACTTCGTTCACAGAATATTTGAACTAAGGGCAAGGTCTGGTTTTAATCCAGAAGGAGTTAAGGGTTATTAAGAGGTGATATGAATTGTCTAAAAAAGAAAAACTATTCATTAAGGCTTTAAGAAAGAAGTTTAAGGAAGCTCCTGAAGAAAAATATACAACTTTCTATACTCTAGGTGGTTGGGCACAAGATTCAAGAAAAAGGGAGTTCAAGGAGATAGCAGACAAGATCGCTAAGGAAAGAGGCATACCATTCTATAATCCAAGTTTCGGTGCCAGTGGTATGGGCTTAGGCCAGAGAGTAATCATGCCTTACCTAATTTCAGGAACTGACGTTTATGGAATGCCTGAAGACATCCACTTTATAAACAATGCAGCAATGCACCAGGTTTGGGATGATATCAGAAGAACCGTTATAGTTGGTCTTGATGCTGCCCACACGATTTTAACAAAAAGGCTAGGAAAAGAAATCACTCCTGAGACAATTAATCATTATCTTGAGATACTGAATCATGCTCTTCCAGGGGGTGCTGTTGTACAGGAACACATGGTAGAGATTCACCCAGCCTTAGTCTCAGACTGTTACGTTAAGGTCTTCACAGGAGACGATGAACTAGCCGATAGAATCGATGAGAGGTTCTTGATAAATATAAACAAGCTTTTCCCATCTGATCAAGCCGAGAAGCTGAAAAAAGCGATTGGACCTAGAACTTACCAAGTCCTAAGGATGCCTACGATAGTCGGTCACCTTTGTGATGGAGGAACGATGGCTAGATGGGCAGCTATGCAGATTTCTATGTCTATGATATCCGCATACAAGCTTATGGCTGGAGAAGCGGCGGTAGGTGAGTTTGCATTCGCAGCAAAGCACGCTGAACTTGTTGAGATGGCAACCTTGACACCTTGGAGAAGAGCCAGAGGGCCTAATGAGCCCGGAGGTATTCCATTCGGTTTCTTAGCAGATATGGTTCAGACGAATAGAGAGAAACCAGATGATCCAGTAATTTGCTCCTTAGAAACACTGGCTGCTGGTTCAGTCATATATGATCAATACTGGTTTGGTAGCTACATGTCTGGAGGTGTTGGTTTCACTCAATACGCATCAGCTGTCTACACAGACAACATATTGGATGATTACGCCTATGCTACAGCTGACTATGTAAAGAAGAAGTACGGTGGCTTTTCAAAGGCTAAACCTTCAATGGAAGTTATAAAGGATATAGCTACTTTTGCGACTGATTATGGATTATCACAATATGAGAACTTTCCAACTGTAATGGAGACTCACTTTGGAGGCTCACAGAGAGCTTCTGTATTAGCAGCGGCATCAGGAATAGGAGGATCAGTTGCTACTGGAGTTGCACAAGTTGGCATGGGAGCTTGGTATCTGAGCATGCTTCTACACAAGGAATCGTTAGGCAGACTAGGCTTCTACGGTTACGATGCACAAGATCAAGCTGGGCCATGCAACCTTTGGTCATGGAGAAGTGATGAAGGCTTGCCAGTCGAGTTGAGAGGGGTGAACTATCCTAACTATGCTATGAATGTTGGACACGCAGGTGAGTATGCAGGAATAGTGGCAGCAGCACACATGGCTAGGGGAGATTCTTGGTGTGTTAACCCCTTGATAAAAGTTGCATTCGCTGACCCGAGCCTCAAATTCGATTGGTTGCATCCAAGACGATGCTTCGCCAAAGGAGTATTAAGAGAGTACATTCCCGCAGGTATAAGAGACGTAATCCTACCTTCTCTGCGCTAAGCCATTCCCACCTACTTTTTAATATCTCTCTAGATATAATATAAACTCTTATATATTATCCTTATTCTAATTACCATAGATAGCAATGTTAGCAATAGGCATGTTTGTTAGATATACACACACAGGCACTATTGGTAAAGTGATAGATATCAAAGAGTTTGACGGAAAGACTTGGGCTCAACTTGATAATGAATTATATTACGACATAGATCATCTCGAACCTATTTCTGAGTTTGAGTTTCTAGAGATTAGAGCGAAAGAAACCAGTAAGAAGATGGATGAAAGGTTAAAGAAACTATTGGAAAAAGAAGAAATTGAGTTCAAAGAGGACCTTTGTGGAGCTGGTTAAACAGAATATGAATGAGGACGTAATTACTACTTTAGGATATGCTAAAAGAAAAATGAGAGAGTATAAGAGACTTTTATCGATAGATGCTGCTTTGAGATACTCTTCTGAAATAGAAGAGGAGAAATTAATGAATTCAAGTGAGCATCTAATAAAGGAACTAGAAGCTTATCTTAAAAATAACCCTGAGAAAGCTGGATCAGAGAGTAACTTGCCAGAAGAAATCATTCATAAAGTCAATGAATTGAAAAAGAACTTAGAAAAGATCTCAAGTAATTTAGCAAAGTTATCTCTTTCTATTTCAAGACCTGAGGATTCATACTTAGAATAAAGTTTTAAGGTTTCCCGAATATTGATTCTTTTTCCAAATCCAAGAATATCTCATGTTCGCCTAAATATTCGACTTTTATTTGCCTTTCTTTAACTATTTCACCAACTACTTTTGCTTCATACCCGCTTTCTCTAAGTATTTCGATACATTCTTTTGGCTTACTAGTTGTTATTATAAAACCAAAAGATGGATAGCAAGTTAACCATTTCTCTAATTCAACATTGGCAGGCTTTGGAATATCTTCTATTTTTACTACAGCACCCAAAAGGCTAGATTCACAAAGCATTGCCAGCGATCCTAATATTCCTGGAGCACTTATATCCCTTGTAGCATTGGCAAACTTTTTCTTTGCAATTTGGATAATTGCATTTATTCTTTTAAATACCTCTTCTTTATTGAGTTTTCGAATGCTGTCGAAGGTTCTAACCCACCCGTTTGTGCCGAATTCTCCATTTGTATCAATGCCAATTACTATCTTATCATTAATCTTGGCAGTACTGCTTGGAATTATCTCTTTAGCTACACCTATTAACGTTCCACTCACACTTTCAAAGTTGGCATCAGGATGGGCGTGCATCTTCAAGATCATCAAGCCATAAATGTCTATGGCTTTTTTTATTCCCTTAGTAAGCTTGAGTCTTATTTCATGATTTTTTGATGCAATAACTCCAGCAAAACCAACTGGCTTTGCACCTTTAGCCACTATATCGTTAACATTTGCTAGTACTGAATAGAAGCCTGCTCTCAAAGGATCTGCTTTCACCAGATCTTCAGTTATTCCATCAGCTGAGACAACGATGAATTCATCGTTACTTACTTTAAACCATCCAGCATCATCGTATTTACATTCAGTCGTAAAAATGTTGGCAAGGACTCTTATACAAGACTTCCGTGTTAAACCTTTATAATGCTTCAAAGCATCGATCAATTTCCTACTGCTCATTTCTATTTGGACAGTATTATGATCTGTTTAATTAAAGTTTATTTGGTTCAAATTAGATAAATTTGTTGAGGTTGTAACAAGGATGGAATATGCTGAATATGCTAAAAAATTGACTGTAGGGACATTGGAGAAGATGAAGAAGCCATTAGAAGATTCTAAAGCCAAGAAAGGGTTTTATGAATTTTATCCGGAGAAGAAATCAACTACTATACAATCATGATCTTTAATACAGTTACTGTACGATATATAGTTTATTAACTGGAAAAATTTGGCTTATTTAGGTAATTACCTTGGAGAAACTTAATCGAACAGATCTTCTAGAGAAGTTCTCCAGTTCAACTTGGATTTCCCCATATGAGAGAATAGTGGCGATGGTCGATCCAGAGGCAGGCTTATTAGAAATACACGAATTTCATGCTAGAGGCAAATGTATAGGAGGCTCGGCTTGGGAGATTTATCACTACCCAAGGGTTAGTAGTCTTGTCATGAATGCTAAAAGGGAAGGAGCTAGGAATATCTTTCTGGTTAAGCTAGGAGAATGTAAGTTGAGTCTTGTTCCAGGAATAGCTGGTGCGGGGATAGAAAAGGCAACCTTTTCCGAAGATGAGATTCGAATAACTTATGCTGGTTTGGCAGGAGGTGGCATAGCAGCAACTATATGTCGCGGTATGGCAGAAAATGTGAAGGGAATAGAGATTTATGAGAGAGGTGGAGGAAGTCAACTTGGCAGAGCGACACTCATACTCCCTGTGAGAAAGAAAGTTATTTTAGGTGTAGATGATACTGATGAGCCTGGTAACGGAGCCACTTGGGGACTTATCAATGAATTATCTTACTCTATGGAAAAAGAAGGGTTGGCTAGCTATCTAGGACATGTAATAGTTCAACTCTACACCAAGAACCCTTACAAAACGACAAACTGTGTCAGTATAGCTACAACATTTGCCGTTGACCCGAAATATGAAAATCATCTTATTGAAACATTCCGAGACTGTTTGAAGAAGAGCACATACTCAGAACATACAGGCATGGCAGTTTATAGAGGGATCGATCCTCCTGAGCTTGTGAGAGATTTTTCAGTAAGAGCGAAGAAAGAATTATTAGAGTTAGCTGACGCTGAGAAGGTAGCAGTTGCCGGCAAGGTCGACTTAATTCCAATAACTGGACAGCGTGGTCTAATAGGTGCCTTGGCAGCGATAGGGTTTGCAAACGATCCAGATGAAGCAGTGAAAGTTTACGCATGATTCTAAATCCTGCCGTATTAAAGATAGAGCTATTATGCCTTGGTGCTCATGCTGCCGAGGATATTGATAGAGGTCGTAAAGGAGGAGCTGGACCAGCAGGAGGACAATATTTTGTGCTTCCTGGTAATGTAGTCGTTAATGTCCCACTTCAAGGCAGGTTTGTGGAGAACTCCCCCTTTACTATATTGAAGGGTGATAAAGGATATAGCCTCTACAAGAATCAGAAGTTCCTAGCTAAGGTAGAGATTGTCCCAAGACCAAAATTCTATGAAAAATTCACTTCTGATGGTACACCTATGTGGAAGATCGCTCTTCTCCATGGAAGGGATTGCTTGGCATCTACAGTCTCTCAAAGATGTGTCTATTGGAGGGAGAATAGACAGTGCCTTTTTTGCGGGATCGAACTTTCACTTAAGTATGGGACTACAACAGAGTTCAAGACACCCCAACAGCTGAGTGAAGTTGCTTCAGAGGCAGTTAAAGAAGGCGTTGTAAAGCATGTAACTTTGACAACAGGAACTGTGCCAAGCCCTGATAAGGGAGCTGTAATACTAGCGGAGGCAACACTTGGGATTAAGAAAGATACAAGCTTACATGTCCATGTCCAGCTTGAACCTCCGACTGATTTGAAATATATAGAGTTACTACATAAAGCTGAAGCGGACACTATAGGCATCCACATAGAATCGTTTGATCCTGAAGTCAGATCAAGAGTATGCCCAGCTAAGCCCGCGATGGACAGTTTTGTTTCAGCATGGGAGATTGCTGTGGACCTATTTGGAGCTGGTCAAGTAAGTTCTATGATTATTGCAGGATTGGGCGAGAGTGATGAAAGTATCATTCAAGGGGCTGAAATTTTGGCTCGCATGGGCGTAGTACCATTACTTGTACCTCTCCGCCCCATCATAGGGACGCCACTTGAGGATGTAAGGCCACCATCACCTGAGAGGATGATTAGCCTCTATATGAAGCTTGGCGAAATACTTAGAACTTTTGGAGAGAATATCCTCGAAAACAAAGCTGGTTGCGTAAGGTGTGGAGGATGCTCTGCCTTAGGTGATGTTCTAATCTTTGGGGTCTAAGGTTAGCACGCTAATGGCGGATCTTGACTTTCAATCATGGATCGTTTTTGTGTTCCAATCATTTAATAAAATAAGGTATTTATTAACATAAAATTATACTCAAAAGAGTAGATGAATCTAAAATGTTAACCATGGAATACATAAAAAGCATAGCCAAAGAGAGAGCTGCAAAAGTAGCCATAGGGGTTGGTTGGGAAAGGGAAGATTGCATATCTAAAACAGTTCTTTCTGCCATAAATGCACAGAAGCAAGGTCTTGCCAAAGTAATCTTAGTAGGGGATGAATCAAAAATTCGCAAATATTTGATCAACGATGGGGCAGAAGTCATTCATAGCGATAGACCTTGGTTTGAAATAGTGAAATTGATCAAAGAGAACTATGTAGACGCTGCAGTCAGGGGCTATCTTTCTGCAACAAAAGTAATAAATGAGGTTAAGAAGTCTTTCAATATTGTTCATCTACATAGAATAGCTCTCTTCTCAACTTACAAGGGAGAGTTATTCTTTTTCGCCCCAGTTGGAATAGATGAAGGGAATGATTTGATGGATAAATACATCTTTGTAGAACATGCATTAAATTTGCATAGAAAATTGGATATTAGCCCCAAAATTGCTATTTTGTCAGGAGGAAGAAAGGAGGACTTCGGAAGAGACCCTAGAGTGGATAAAACTCTAGGAGAGGGAGAGTTCTTATCGAGCATAATAAAAGAGAGGGGATTAGCTTCAGATGTAAAACACTATGGAATATTGATAGAGGATGCAATAGAAGAAAAGGCAACTTTTATCTTAGCACCAGATGGTATATGCGGGAACTTGGTATTTAGAACTTTGGAATTCTTAGGAGGGGGTAAAGGGATAGGCGCGATATATGCTGACCTAATTCCAGAAAAAATCTTCATAGATGTTTCTAGAACGACACCAGACTATGTTGATTCAATCTCTCTTGCAAGTTTTATGTCAAAAGTCCTTAAAAAAAGGACTTAAGATTATTTGTCTGGCTGAAGGAAAGAGAAAAAGAATTGAATTTGAAGATTTTCTCTTTAAGAACAAGATAAGGTATATAATCGCTAAGTAATCCATATGCAGAAAAAATAAGCTATAGAATATTATAATTAAATAAATAGAAAACTTTATCTTTAGATAAATTTTTATAAAATTTAAAAGTGATACATGAGGTCGAATTGGTATGAATCCTAAGGAAAGATTCATTAATGCACTGTTGGGAAAACCAAAAGACTATACGCCACCCACATGTGTAACACAAATAGCCTTAGTTGAATCGATGGAGGCTTTCAACGCTAAATGGCCTGAAGCCCATAAAGACCCTCAAAAGATGGCTACTTTGGGAGTTTCGCTCTATAAACTTGCCGAACTTGAAACTGCTAGAATACCGTTCTGCTTGACGGTAATAGCCGACGCTTTAGGTGCAAAAGTGGATTTAGGCACTATCGATATACAACCTTCAGTAAAAGAGCATCCTTTTGCTTCTGCCGATCAGGTTAAGATCCCTGAAGATTTTCTTGAACGTGGGCGAATCCCAGTTGTGTTGGAAGCCACTAAGATTTTGAAGGAAAAATGGGGCAATACCTTACCCATATTGGTAGGATTTGAAGCACCTATTACGCTCGCGGGTCATCTAGTTGGAACTGAGAGACTTTTAATATGGATGATCAAAAAAAGAAATGAAGTAAAAGAACTACTAAAGAAAACTACTGAAGCAGATGTCATATATGTTAATGCATTGTTAAAAGCAGGAGCAGATGTTCTTGTTCCATGTGATCCAACAGCATCTCCTGACATGATCAGTCCATTGGACTTTAGGGAATTAGTGAAACCAAATCTTATAGAACTCATGAAATCCGTCAAAGGATACTTTGTACTTCATATTTGTGGTAAAACAAAGCCAATAGTTAAGGATATGGCTGAGACAGGTGCACATGGTATAAGCATAGAGGATAAAGTTGACATTCGATATGCTAAGGAAGCTGCAGGAGACAAAGCCAAAATCATTGGTAACGTATCAACAAGTAAGACTATCTTCATGGGAACGCCTGATGAGGTGAAAGAAGAAGCTAAGAAGGTACTTGATGCAGAAGTAGACCTTTTAGCCCCTGCATGTGGCATTCCACCTATATCCCCATTAGATAACATAAAAGCACTTGTCACTGCTGTCAAAGAGTACTATAAACTATAAGGCTAAACTCCAACTTTTATTTTTTTGCCATCAGTTAAGTAAGTGGGTAAGGAGAATTTTCTAGGCTTAATTTGGGTAGTTCTGTTCTCATAACGAGTAAGGGGAGATTTGTTTTCATTAGGTAATTTAAAGCAATTTCCTTGCCTTTTTCAGTTAAAACAAATACTGGGATAGAGACACCTATCTGCATTAAAGCCTTTGGGCCCACTTTCTCCCTAACTACACTGGATGAACACGACCAAACAAGATCTGCCAATAACAAATGGGGAACTTGTGAATCTTTTAGAGAAGAATTATGAATTGATAAAATATGAAGGATAATTTGCTCTTTACTTTCAATATCTTTTAATTTAAGGATTTTATCAGATTCGAAACCTGCTATCGTGACCCCTATTCTATTGTAACCTAACTTTATAGCTTCCTCTACACCCTTAACTTGATCTATACGTGCTTTGCTACTGATCACTGTCGCTCCTGCATCTCTAAGTTTATCTATGATCTCAGTTATTGGGCTTGTCTTGATTATTCCAGTTAGTCTCGCACCTATTCCTTGAACAAGTTTAGGATCGCTCACAATAACCGTCCCAGCACCTTCACAAACAATTATGCAACAATCTATTAGTTTTGATTCCAATGCTACACTGAGCATCTCTGATGCACCAAAAGTTATCAAGAAGTCACTGGAAAAAGCTCTCTTCTCGGTGTAGAGATGACTTTGGATTTGCCCCTCTATTATTTCTTTGACTCTCTCTCGATCTATCTTTTCGTATCCTAACATCTTATGATAAACAGGGCAATATCTTATCTTTGGTTCAGATAGTACTTCTACCTGACCATTATGAATCAAAACTTTGGCTCCACAAGTTTCTATCAAATGTTTGCTCATATCTAACTGAGTTGTTTGCTTGCTCTTTAATTTGTTGTAGATTCAGGATTTTGTTTACTCAATGCATCCACAATATTTTCAGCTTCATCCCTCAATTCCTTTCTGAGCTCATCAAAAAAGAAAGCCAAACTCTTAAGAGTGAGTTGTGCTACTAGGTTTCCTAAGCTATATTCTCCTCCCTTGTTCTCAAAGGCTTTCACAATCACTTCGTCATATTCGGTCAATAATCTGTTCAATAGCCCCTTAAGTTCATATCCAATCTTTTGGGCTAAATCATCAAGTTCACCGAATTCTCCAACTTCAATGATGTATTTTGGAATGTAAAATTTTAACTTATCTTTCTCAAGATATTCTACTAATTGCTCTTCACACAATCTATCTAGGATCTTAGTAATTTCTGCTTTATCTAGACCTGTCATTGAAGAGAGGAATGCAGAATTCATTGGACCCTTGCTGAGCAATTTAATTAGAAGGTATGTAACGGGCTCACTCATATTGTTTACAAGTTTTTGAAGTTCTTCTAATTTGCCATAATACAAGACATTCATATTTAACCCCTCTTAGTCTTACTTTAAAAGATATAATTAGTATTTAGTGCTTTCTTCTCGAATTTTATTAAAAAATAATTATTTCTACCTTTACGTTTTAAAGAGCTTTGCAGGAATTTAAGAAGTTATCTTTAACGATTTAACTATAGCCATCTCCAATTTTATTTTACCTATTTCCTTAATTTTCTCATCATACAACGATGCTCCTATTATGTCAAATATATGTCCCTTATGTGAAATTATAACTATATTCTCAGACTTGGCTTTTGCTATGGGAATCTCTCCTATGTATATTTCTTCTCCTGGAGAGACTCCAAAAACTTTTCTGTAAGTAAACTCACCTTCGACTGTCATACGTTCTTGGGGAGGAGAGGAACCATTTATAATAGTGAATCCCAGTCTTGAAGAGAGAGTAGATGAAATTTGAGGAGGAGTCTGAGTCCAAGAAATTACCACATATTTGTTTAAATCTTCGATCTTGACCATTTCAATGAATGCTATTGAATCACTCAAAAGAGAACTATTATTCAATACTTCATAGCCCATATACATAGCGCTCTCCATATTCTTCGCATTTGTTATGAAAATTATTGCATCAACCCCCTCGCCATATAATGCATTCATAGCCTCACTGGGCATTCTATGTTCACTCGACCTTCCATATGACTTTTCTTTTAACTTGAAATCCTTTTCCATGAATGCCTCTCTAATTTTCCCTAGGAAATCATAATCTTTAAAGGATGGGGATTTAACGAATCCTATGAAGAAGCCTTCATAAAATCTAATTGGCTCATATTTGTTTATGATCACCTTTGCACCAATATTTTCAGCCTCTAATAGCAAACTTCTTATTTTCTCAGTAATTTCTGGTAAAATCCATGTAGATTTTTGAACGTTAATGGCTTTGATTCTCCTTAATTCTCTGACTATTCTAATTCTTAGCCCGTATGGATCGATCTTTTCATTAATATCATATATGATGAGATATTTCATAATCATCAAACCTCCTAAGTTATGTTAATCCAAATTTATCTCTTACTAGCAAGTTAATAATATTTCACATATAAACCTTGAAGTAAATATTGTGATTAATCGTAATAATTGAGATTCCTATGAAAGAAGAAGTCAAGAGACATAATTGCCATCTCATTCATGTTTATAAGTAGATCAAAGTATAATATACTTAGAAGAATGTCCATAGGAAGAAAGACACATGTAATAGATTGCAGGGAAACAATGGGTCTAGGCTTAGGAGGGGAACTGGCTCAAAGTGGGACGATATCTGAGTCAGAAGGCAAGGAAGTAATAGTTCTATCTATGTCTCCTGACAGAAGGCATGTAACTAAGCCTGTTTGCGAAGTAACATATGGTTTAAGAGAGGCTGGCATAGAAGTTAGCGTCATCGTCTTTAGGTCAGGCATGGGTCAACCCAGAGAATCGCCTGCTTCAGGTGCTAGAGGAAATCTAACTGAGGTTGGATATGATGAAGTACTTAAGGTAAAGCGTTTCAAACTTGCAATAATACATGGTGGAGCGGTCAAGCATCACGTTGCATATAAAGTGAGATATTTGCTCAAATTGATCGACCTGCCATCTATAGTCATATGCCAAGCACCAGTGGATTTCGAAGATTTGGCTGAAGTAGGTGTCAAAACACGAGTTGTACGACCTCCTCCTGAGAAAATAGAGACAGTTGGAGAAGTAGTAGACATTGTTACCGACGTTATCAGAGGAGCAACTGTACCTATTGACAAGATGAATGAAATAGTGACTAAAGTTAGGAGATGGACAAGCAATAATCAGCAGATAAGGCTAAGAGAAGACTCTTAAGAAGGTTTCAACTGCTTTCTTAGGAACTTCTATGCTCACTATTTTACCATCTTTCATTACTGCAACTCTATCACATACAAATTTAGCGAACTCAACATCATGAGTAATTATGATAAATGTTTGTTTAGACTCATCTCTTGATTTTCTAATAGATAAAGCTACATCTGCCTTTGTTGTTGGGTCCATGGTGCCTGACGGTTCGTCTAATAACACTATAGTGGGCTCTTTGATCAAAACTTGGGCTAATGCAACCCTGTGCCTCTCTCCCTCGCTCAATTTATCTGGGTATTTGTCAAGTAGATCCTTTGCCTTTTCTTCATCGAATCCTACAGTCCTTAAAGTGTAAATTGCTTTCATTTCAGCTAATTGCATAGGTAATTCTAACCCTATTGAACTAGTAAGGTTCTCTAAAATAGTGCTATATGGATAGAGATCGTACTCTTGATGCAACAAGCCCACATAAGATAGGGCTATAGACCTATCTTGATTCCATTGAGTTATATCTACAAATTTCTCACCTATTCTGACGCATATTTTTCCGCTCGATGGCTCAGTCATGCCTGCTATGATTCTTGAGAGAGTGGTTTTACCTGCTCCACTGAGCCCAATTATACCAAAGATCTCATCTTCATATACGCTAAATGAAACATTGTCTACAGCTTTAACTAAGCCCCTATCAATAGAATAGTAATATTTTTTCACATCAGAGACCCTTAAAACCTCTTCTTTATATTCTGGAGGTTTAGAAATAGGCTCTTTAAACTCCTTTGCAACTTCTTTCACGAACTCTGAGATTGGAATATCTTTTATAATTCTGCCTTTATCAAGGTATAAAACTCTATCTACTAAATTGAAGAGAGTTCGTGAAATATGAGAAGTTACAATCAAAGTCATATTTTTCCCCTTAACTTCTCTTCTCAACAATTCTTTAATTATCTCAGAGTTGATTAAATCAAGAGTCCCAGTAGGCTCATCGGCTAAAAAGATAATTGGTCTTATGGCCAATTGTCTAGCTAAAACTACTCTTTGTTTTTCTCCTCCACTTAATAGATTGGCTGGATGTAGCATTCTATGCGTCAATTTAACGGCTTCGATAAGCCTCTTTGCCTCTTTAATTTCTTCTTCTTTAGAAAGTGTTTTGACATTCTGTAAAGCCTCCAAGATATTTTCTATCGTAGTGAAGTATCCATATACTCCAAATGTCCTCTGAAACATTATGGCTATTCTTGATTTGATTGCTTCTTGAATTTTCTCATAACTATTCCAATAATCTATCTTAACATATTTTAGAGCAGATTTATGGCAGACCGGACAGTTTGAGCCTTCTTTGCTCGGCGCATCTATCCAATTACATAAAGGACAAATAGATATGTGATAGATGACTATTCCTTTGTCGGGAGCATAGTCTTTCATCCCTCTGATCATATGAATTAATACTGATTTCCCTGCTCCACTTTTACCGTATAGAGCTAAGCGTTCTCCCTCTTTTATGTTAAAGCTTATTCCTTCTAGAACTTTTTTTCCATTGAAGCTTTTCTCGACATTTTGAACTTCAATAATGTTATCTTTGGTCGATGAGTTCAATCAAATCTCCACTTCCAGCCACATTTCTCTCATATATAATTTCCCTCTTTCATATATATTATATCTCCCTCTTTCTTAACTTTAAATAACTTATGTACAGATAATATATATCCTATAATATTGGTCGATTCGAATTTCTCTCCTGATGGACCATATTTATCACTAGGAGTCAATCTTATTCCTATAGAACCAGCAAATCTACCCGACGCATTTGTAACGCCTATCTCATAAGAGTTGACGATGTTCTTCGGGATGTTCTCTGGAATCAGAAGCTTTTCAAAAGAGTGTTTTTCCTTGAAAAGGATGAAGTCTGGGATCGAAAAAAAGACTGTCAATTTTCCTATTTTATTATATAACAAGCTCGTGCACATACGAAAATATCTAACAGTTATAGGAGATAGCTCATCATAGAGCTTGATATCGAGTATATCTTCCTTCCGAACTCCACTGGTCTCAACAACTCTTTTTTTGTAAGCTTCAAGTGTGTAGTATGGATCTTGTTCAACAACGATCGCTTCATCACCTTCATCTCTTCGTCGAACCTGTTCTATCCCCGATTCTTTTAGATAAATTTCAGCTTCTTTTTGACTCATCCCCAATACGTTGGCACGCTTAGGCGAAACCTTCATAGGAATCATATCCTCTTTTTGCGCCACTTCGATCAACTCCATTCCTGAAATTATGTCTCCAACATATAGATGACTTCTGCTTCGGGGAACTGTTTTCTTATAGATGTAAATAGAAGATATATCTTCTCCTTTAGTCCTTATAGTTACGTTTGCTCTCTTTCTTTCTTGAAGATCATATGAGACTGATAAAGGCGTACCAGCATAGCGTGAATCCTTCACATAAACAGAAGTTGCATCTGAAACTTTGAAATACCTTTCCTTTTGGAATAGTGCTAAGATAAGTTCACTACCTATTATGGAGTTTTCAGAAAGCATAAGATTTAAACTCGTGAGAATCTTCATTGGTTTAAATATCATATCTTCAGTTTTAGCCCTTTCAATAGGTAATTCATAAGCTATTGGCTCAATTTTTTCAATGTAGTCTTTTTCATTTAAAAGATATAAGATATTTCTTCCTCCCACTACTTTCCCGATGACAGGGAAGTTCATGGGTGATCCATAAATTGTTCCATGCTTCTCTTTTATGAGTATGATGCACCCCCTATCTTGCTCGAAACCTAGAAAGCCAATCGATACATCTCCCTTATTGTAACCAAATAATGATTTAGACGGCTTTAACTTTAGAGGGATGTATCCAAAACCAATGCTTTTTGGTTTGGACCATATATTTCTCAATTTTTCGATGGATGGAAATATCTCTCCAGCAAAATCTGAAAACCTTTCATTCACTTCTATAAACAGAGAACCTTTCGATGTCTTAATTTTGTATTCCTTGACTTTTTTAGCCACTTCGGGCATAGTTTCAATAACTGCAACGAAGGATCCAGCTTCTTTAATATCAACTAAGTTTAATGCTTCTGCTATCGATGAACCTTTGGGAACAAGAACTTCTTTGCCATCTACTTGGACTCTTAATTCCTCTTCCATTTGGATATTACCTATATTAATCCTGAATTTCTTTTCTAACTTTACTTATATGTTTATAACTGTTAGGGCCTTATTTATATTGAGTGCTATATGAGTGCTGTAACTATAGAAAGTGATGACAAAGAAGGTGAAGAGATTTACAGAAAAATCATACTTGACGTCCTCTCTGGATTGCGAGTTCAATTTGTTGAGCATCTTTATGTTAAAATTAACATAAGAGAAGGATACTTTATAATCTCAGCAATCATCAAGAAGAATATTAAACCTCTCAAGCTCTCTGATATCTCAAATCTAGATTTTATTCAAGGAGGGATAAGAATAACGATAGATCCTATGCAGGAACGTTTTTTACCCAATGTTTTAAGAGCAGTTACATCTCTTGTAGGAAAGGAAAGGATTCTTCAACCTTCAAGATACGAAATAATCATTAAGGGAGTGGATTATCCCGAAATTAAAGATCTAACAGTTTTCGATTATGCTACTTATGCTCAAGAGATGATTACAGAAATACTCTTTTGGATAGCTCCCGAACAATTTAGAATCACTCATATATTAAATGATGAAGAAGCTACTACAATTTTGTTTTCTGAGTACGATTTAAAGGGTTCATGGTTGGAAGAAGAAAAGAAGATTCATGAGCTAATAAAGACTAATGTTTAAATTTCCTTCTTTAGGAACAATTCACAAGCTTTCTCAGGGTCACCTTGGAAAACAATTTTATGATCTTTCAGCAAAATAGCTCTATGGGCAACTTCTTTGATGAAATCTAGTTGATGGCTCACCAATATTACTGTTGAATTCGTTTCCATGACTAGATCTTTAATTATATTTGCCGTTCTCCTTAGAGTGATAGGGTCAAGGTCTCCAAAAGGTTCATCTAGCAATAATATCTTGGGCTTACAAACCATCAGTAATCCTAGCCCGATTCTGATCTTTTCTCCCCATGAAAGCTCATATACTCGCCTATTGATTATATCTTCATTTAACTTCAAGCATTTGAGTAAAGGCCCGACTTTATTCATAACCTCTTGAACAGGATATTTAGGCAGAAGCTCTCTGATGTCCTCGAATGTTAGACCCATGCTGGCTAATTTCTCTTCTGCCTCATGAGGCACCATATCCATGATTCGATAGATCAAATCGATTGTCTTATCACTTATTTTCTCATATTTAGCCTTCTCTAAAGTCTTGATTATGTATTCTGATTTTTTTAAACCCATTCTCTCAGAAAAAAGATCGGCTACTTTGGCCCAGTAGGGGAGATCAAATTCTTGATGAAGAATGCCAATATCTTTCCTTGCAAGTATGGCTTTGTAGCCTAAGACGTTGAGATCAACCCATTCTTCATTTACTCTCATCTTTACATCTCCCTCATCTGGTAATTCAAGACCAGCAAGCAATCTTATCAAAACTGTTTTACCAACAGCCGAAGGTCCAATTATGGTTAGAATCTCTCCTTCATGGACTTGAAAGGTTATGCTCTTCATGGAAAGAGTCTGTCGTCCAGGAATAACATAGTACTCTTTTAAAATATCTTCTACCTTCAATATTGGTTTTGCTTCTTTCAATTTAGGTTTAGGAGCTGGAGCATCCATTTTAGCTTCGAATTTTTGCAAAGCTTTCTCAGGATCACCATTATATATCAACCTACCTTTACTAAGCAATATGATTCTGTCAGCCAAATATCTATGTACTTTAGGCATATGTGAGACGTAGATTATTGTAGTATTTGATTCTTCGTTTATTCTCTTTATTGTTTTTAAAAGTTCCATCCGATCTTTTTCATCAACCATAGTTCCAGGCTCATCCAACAATAATAACTTCGGGTTTTGAGCTAACTGTCTAGCAAGCAACAACTTTTGCTTCTCCCCTCCACTCAAAACTTCAGCCCAGCATTCGAACATATGATCTAATTTAACCGTTTTAAGAATTTCAATAGCCTCCTTCTTCAATTGTTCATACTCTGTTGTAACAACTGGTATTGTTTCTTCACCTTTTGTTCTCGAAACTAACGCTCTTATCACGTTGTCTAGAGCAGTTTCTGGCCATAAACCAAAGCATCTTTGAGGATGTATTGCAGAAATTTCTTTGACTTTAATGAGTTCATCAATACTACTCTTTGGAGTTATTCTAATATTTCCTATTTTTATCTCTCCTTCATCAAAAGGTTCAACCCCCCTAAGAATCCTGATTAAAGTTGTCTTCCCAGATCCACTTTCACCTAGTACGCCTAAAATTTCTCCTTTTCCGGTTCTAAAATTCAGATGATCTAAGGCTCTGATCTTGATTCCAAAATCTAATTTATAGTCTTTAACTAAGTCCTTTACAGCTACAAATGTGTTTTTCAGGCAAGCTCACCTCAGATTCTGGAAGCACTTTCACCAAGATGTAATCAGAGAAGAGAGTTTTCTTTATCTCTGCAATCTCTTCCAAGCATATATCATCTTCTAAATTGACTTTGCAAACTTTATCAATATATTTTTCATATGGTAACTTTATTCTTAATCCATCAAGTTTTAGCGTTAGAGGAGTGGGTGAAGGCTGGTCTAAAACTTCAGGTATCTGTTCTCTTATATATTTCATCATTAGAAGGGGATTTATGGCAGGAGGGTCGTGAGATTGCTCTTCTCTTATCCTCTCGATCAGTAAGGTTGCAGCTTTAACAATTTCTTCTAACTTTTTTATTTCCTCACCTTTTCTTAATCTATGATTGATTCTTCCAAGTCCTCCAACATATAAGTGAGGATTAGGCACAGTGATTTGAGCGGGTCCTCCAACTATTACTGTAGGAATCTCTAACTCTTCATATAAACCTGATTTGCATTCTTGTAAACAATATTTGAAATTCCCCAAAACTAAGACGGCTAGATCATGTTCTTCAATCAATCTTTTCTCTTTCGGACTTAAGCCTCCTTTTTGACCAGACCCTCTTGAGAGCCCAATTACATTTGTCTTAGCTCCATATCTCCTCAGATATTCGGCTATATCGCAGACTGGATGTGCGAGATGTTTTCTTGACATGGATGGCGCTACAACTGCTATCTCAGTTCCAACAAGAGGCGTCTTAATCAAATTTGCCCTCAATTCTTTTGCTATCTCATTTAATCTAGCTTCTTCTTCCATCGGGATGGCTAAAGTGGTTATTAGCTCATGTGCCACTTTGCTTTCCTGTATAATTATCCCTCCTACATCCTCCAGATAGTCATCTAGCCTCTCCTTTTTGTAGACTCCTCCTTTGAAGATGTAATATTCGTATCTTATCAAGAAGCCTCACTTTTTTTAATTTTAGTCCTACTATCCAATATCTTCACAATTTCATCTGGTTTAACTCTTTTCTTCTTCTCTTGAGGCTTGATCTCAGGCCTTGCTTCTCTCATAGCTTTAGAGATGATTGGTAAAATTTCATATTCTGCCTCTAATTGTAGAAAACCTGGTCTAGGTCCACCTTTTTGCTTCATTCTACATATCCTTGGATCCCAGACTGGGTAGCCTCTCTCCTTTATGAACAGTTTATTTGGTTCGAGTTCCATCGCCTTTTTAATTGCTTTCTCAACTTCCTTTTTTTCACCCTCAATAAGAACTCCAAAACAAGCCTCTTTAACAACGATTGGAAGGCCGAGTCTAACCAAGGAATAAAATAAAGCATTAGGAGTAAGATCACAATCAGGCGATATAACGATTAAGTATGTCTTATTCAACACTCTTCTATGTTAAGATATGTGCTTCTATTTAATAAATATGCAGATTTTGTGAATTATTAAGCTATTCTCTTTCCTGCTTCTGAACCTGGTCTAATATTGTAGATTTCCTCTACTTTTAAGATGACTATGGCTTTGACTGGTAAATCAGGTCTTTTAGCATGTATTTCCGACTTGATCTGCTCATATAAGTCTCCTGAGGATTTTATTTCCACAGGACCTTTCACTTGATAACCTTCAAATGTCTCTGGGTTCCAGAATGTTATAGTCGCAAAAGGGTTCTCTTCTAAATTCTTTCTGGTCTTATTAAGGTAATTATCAACCATGACAAATTTATCATCATCCAAAACTTTAGGGTATCCTCGTGTCGACATTGGAACCGCATTTGGAATGCATTTTTTGTTGGTAGTTCCAACAACACAAGTTCTTTTGCTTACTGCCTCTACAGCTACTTTTTTCACTTCTTCAGGAAGTTTGACCATAATATTTCCCATGATTAACTCTAAAATAAATATTTATATATTTTATGCTTTAAGACTTATGTTATAAAACTTTTATAAATTAAAGTAAAAATAAACAAGTGAAGATATAAATAAGTTAATAATAAAATGTTTTTAGAAAAGAGAAGTTAATAAGTGAAGAAGTGAATAAATTAATTGAAAATGGTTAATGAACTCAAAAAAGATAGGGTTTTAAAAGTGTTCATAAGTCCCCCGAATAGCTTAATTCTCTACAATTTAGTTAGAAAATACGGATGTGAGCCTTTATCGATTATGAGAGAGATAGAGAAGAAAGTGAGAGACCCGGAAATAGATTCGCCACCAAAAAATATAACCCCTTCAGATGTAAGGGAGGGGTTGAAGTATTGCACTGTTGAAGTTCCATCAGGTGTTAGGGGTCGCTTAAGTCTATTGGCTAAGTTGATAGAGGAGGCTGATTCAGCCATAATAGTGGATGATCCAGACTTTGAGTTTGGGTGTTCAGGCTGTGCAAGGACGAATGAATTTTTAAAGTATTTAGTTTATGAGAGAGGAATTCCTTACATAACATTGAAATATCCAAGAAGCGATGAAGAGGCAGAAGACTTTGTCAATTCGATAACAGGTTTTCTCGAGAAATTACAGGGAGGTTAAAATGGTCACAAAAATCGCTCAGATATCCTGTGGAACGGAATATAGCGGGATTCAGAAAGAAGTGGATAAAGCCGCCGAAATTGTAGGCGCTAAACTTTTCATCCCAGAGATAGATTTAGAGGATGTTAGAAGAGTAGAGGAGGAGATTCCATTCACTCCAGCGAGCAGTGGATTGAAGACAATGTTAGCCAGAGCATTTGCTATAGTCGAAGGCAGGGTCAAGCCCGATGCTGTTCTTCTCCTTACATGCTTTAGATGTGCTGAAGCGGCTCTTACTAGGACAATAATTCGAAGGATATTACAAAAGAAGACGAGTCTGCCAATAGTCTCTCATTCTTTTACTGAAAGAACAAAAGCAGGAAATCTTCTACTAAAAATGGAGACCTTAATAGATATGGTTGAAAAGGAGGCTTTGTTTGGAAGAAATGAACAAAAAGGCATAACCATGGGGATAGATTCAGGTTCAGCCATGACTAAAGGGGTGATAATGAAGGATAATGAGGTGATTGCACAGGAATGGGTTCCCACAACTGATGTGAAAACTTTGACTAAAAAAGTCATGGACGGGCTCTTATCTCAGATTAATATGTCCATAGAAAAGATAGATGCCATAGGAATCACAGGTTATGGACGATTTACTTTGAAGGACCTTCATCCTGAGAAGGTTAAGTTGGCAATGGAGGAAGTTACAGTTTGTGCTAAGGGAGCTACCTATTTAGCCAAGAGATTTGAAGGGGACGCAACAATAATAGATATAGGAGGAATGGACAACAAAGCTGTGACTATACATAATGGATTGCCTGATAGCTTTACTATTGGAGGAATCTGTGCTGGTGCTTCAGGTAGATTCTTAGAAATAGTAGCAAGTAGATTAGGCGTTTCAATAAATGAGCTGGGAGAAATCGCTTTAAAGGGAAAGCCAGAGAAAGTTATGATGAATTCTTACTGCATAGTTTTCGGATTAAGCGATCTTGTTTCTTCGCTAGCCTTTGGAGCCAGTAAAGAGGATGCTGCTGCAGCTTCATGTTACAGCATAGCTGAACAATTCTATGAGCAACAAATGCAAGATATTGATGTTAGAGAGCCGATCATCCAGATAGGTGGGACATCTTTGATAAAGGGTCTGAACAAAGCATTAAGTGATGTCTTGAGAGCAAGGGTTATAGTGCCACCTTTATCTCAGTTCGCTGGCGCAGTTGGTGCAGCACTCTTGGTTTCGGGCCTAGTTGAATAAACACTATTACTCTAAGGCTCAAACAACACGACAAGGTTAGTGTTTACCAATCAACATTAGGGTACCGTGAAAGCCGCCTTAACTTAGGCATCGATAGGGCATATTGGGACGACGTTATATGACTTAGTGGCTTCACTATAGCGAATTTCAACCTCAGCTCTATATACATTCCTTATGTTGTCATGGCTCAGCACCTCCTCGACAGAGCCAGCCGAGTGTATCTTGCCAGAATTTAGGAGGAGCAATTTATCACAATACCTCGAAGCCAAGTTCAAGTCGTGTGAGACTAGTATCGTGGCCAGCTTTTTCTCGACGGTCAGCCTCCTTATCATCTCCATGATCTCAAGTTGGTGGCTTATGTCTAAATGAAGTGTGGGCTCGTCTAGCAGCAATATGCTCGGCTCTTGAGCCAGCGCCATGGCTATTATCACCCTCCTAAGCTCCCCTCCGCTTAGCTCATCCACAGGCCTATTGGCAAGGTTAAGTGTATTAGTGACTTTCATCGCTTCCTCGGCCACCTTCAAATCCTTCATTCCCTCCCTCCCCAGCTTGCCTAAATGAGGGATCCTGCCCATCAGTACTACATCTAGGACTGTGAATGGGAATGATATCGAAGAGGTTTGAGGTACCATTGCCATCCTCTTGGCTATCTCGTCCTTTCTTAGTTTCAAAATGTCTTCTTCATCTACCAGCACAGTGCCTGCCCTCGGCTTGAGAGTCAAGTTTATGCACTTCAGCAATGTGCTCTTCCCTGCCCCATTCGGCCCTATTACCCCAAGCACCTCCCCCCCATTAATCTCCATGCTAACGTTATCAAGTGCCTTTATGCTGTCATAACTGAAACTCAAGCCCCTTATTATTAGCCTCACTTTAGCTCACCATCCTCCCGCCTAGCCCAATCGTCCTCTTCCTAGTGCGTAATAGATAAATAAAGAATGGAGCCCCTATGGAGGCAGTTATTATCCCAACTGGAAGCTCCGCTGGCGCCACCACTAGCTTAGCCGCCAAGTCAGCCAATACTAAGAAGGTAGCACCGAATAGGCACGAGGTGGGCAACAAAATCCTATGGTCTGGTCCGACTATCAACCTGAGCATATGAGGAATGACAAGCCCCACGAAGCCTATGGTTCCGCTTACTGCTACTGCTGATGCAACGAGCAACGAAGAGAGGATGATGAGGGCTCTCATGGCGAATTCCACGTTGACGCCTAAGCTGCTGGCAACCTCCTCGCCCATTAGCATCGCATTTAGGTCCTTAGAGAATATCATGATTAATGCCACCCCCAAGATTATTGGTGGGGCTGAAAGGACCACATCGTCCCAGCTAGCTTGCCAGAGCCCCCCCATTATCCAAAATATCACGGCTTGCAATTTCTCGCCAGCCAAGTACTGCATGAACGAATTAATAGCCCAGAAGAAGGTGCCTACTGCTATCCCAGCCAATAAGAGGGTACTGGTCGGTACCTTCTTCCCTACCCTAGCTATAGAATACACTAAGAAAGCTGTTAATAGTGTAAATATGAAGGCGAGAAAAGGCGTCGAATATTTGGCGAACCCGAAGCCCAAGCTTAGGCCTAACACCATGGATATCGAAGCTCCAAAGGCAGCTCCGGCAGCTAATCCAAGCACGTACGGGTCAGCCAGAGGGTTCCTGAATGTTCCTTGCATGACAGCCCCAGAACTGGCCAAGGCTGCCCCGACTAAGACACCAAGCAATATCCTCGGAAGTCTTATGTCCATAACTATGACTTCATATGCAGTCGGCCAATTAGGGTTAAAGATCAAGTTAAGGGGAGGAATCTTGCTAAGCAAGATGGCGGCAGTAGTGTCTAGAGGTATGCTAACTTGCCCTACAGCTATTGCCAATACGGCGGCTCCAAATAGGGCGACAGCCGTCACTAAGATTGCAAGAGCTCTCCAAGCCCTCTTTGCCATGTAGGCCTCCAGCAACCCAGCGTTAGCGCTAGGCTTCCTTAGCCTCAACCACTAATCGTCTCCTTATGACTCTATACCTCAGCACCACCACTGCCGCTAGCACCATAACAGCAATGGCTAAGCCCCAAACCCAGAGCTGCTCCCAAATTGGAGGAGCTGATAATGCCTCTAAGCCTGCTATCGCAAATAGCGACAACCCTATGGATTCGGTCTCATAAAATACATGAGTTCCGTTAGCCTCTATTACATTCGTGCTTAACTTATCCCAAGACTGAGATGCCCCATTCCATCTAAATAGCGCCACTGCAGTTTCGTTAATTCCATACCCATCAAGCCAAGATCTCTCCACACAGAAGTTTAGCCTTGATTCGCTTACGTCTGCAGGAGGCGTAAGCCTAATTTCGAGATATTTGTAGGTGTATGCCCTGAAACCTGGCACATTAAGTAATGTGGCCCCCCAAGGGGATAAGCTCACATCTAGCGATATTTGCTCAATCGACATCACCGTCATATTGATGTCCTTGTCATATGGCGCGATAAAGGTAATATGAGTCAAGATTAATCCAGCTATGTCAATTGTATCGTTCTTTCCTGGGCCAATGTATGGAAGTGGCTTCTCAAAATGCCCCTCTATGCCGAATACAGTCGGATGGAACCATTTCGCCATCAGCTCAACCCCGATTACGAACCTTTGATCATAAGTCTCATAATAAGTCGGTATTATGTAGACTCTTCGATTCTTTACAGCATCGATCTCCCCCCACCAAGACTCCTCTTCCAACAACACATCAACTATGTCCCTTGCTTCATCAAGTGCTCTCTTAGCTATTGAGTTCGTGCTACTGAAGATTATTATGTCTGGGTTTGCCTTAATTATAGCCTCCTTGGATACTACAGGAAAACCTGTCAAATTCTTGAATACGTTGTCGCCTCCAGCAGTTTCTATGATCTGGTGAGTGAACGTATCACCTCCAGCAGTTGTAAGATGTGATGTTAACTCGTGATAGACCCTGGGCCTAGGCAGGTCCTTAACGCTCTCGCTTACTTTGCCTAGCCTTAATTCTATCTCATCGATTAGCTTGTCAACCTCCGATTCCTTATCCACAACTTTCCCAATCAATATTATCAAGTTGCGTGTATCATCAAAATTCTTAGCTCCTATGGCTATCACTGTTAGCCCCCTCTCTTCAAGCTTCACGATGTTCTCTTCAGTTCCCTTGTAATAATACATAAAAACTACGTCTGGCTCTAGACCGACTATCATCTCAATGCTAGGTGTCCAAGACGAACCGAGATTGGGCTCGTTAGGAACTTCCTCACATAACTTTTCATAATAACTTTGATTACCAGGGGATCCCTTGAATGCGCTAAGACTCTCCTTAACATAATCTATGCTATATTTATCGACTCCAATCACCTTATCCCCTGCCCCTAGCGCATAGAGTATTATTGTGGACGGGCTTGTCAGCGAGACTATCTTGTCTGGAACCTCTGGCAACGTAATCTCTTTGTCTCTCCAATCTTTGACCGTAATCTCGCTAGTTGAAGGATTGTTGAGCGGCGATTCAGCATGAGCCGTTGCAGAAATCATCAATAACGTTGCTAACGCCAGTGCCCTACAAACTGCCAATGCTTTACTCATTTAATCTTCATCCTCTTTCGAGTTAGTCTGCAGCTTATCTTGTAAGCTCCATGGTTGCCATAGCATTGCTGGGCAAGAATTTCTTAACGAACATTTACCGCAATTTCTAGGTTTCATGATGCATCCTGCTAGGGTTAGGTATGCTGATGCCAATTTGGCTTGTTCAGTTCTACAGTAATCTATTTTCTTTGAAACTTCAATTACCTTCTCAGAAACATCGTAGGGATAGTATCCTGACCAACTAACATTCTTTAAACCTTTCATCTTAGCCTTTTCAGTAAGTTTCTCCATAAGATGTTTTGATGGGCCTGGATGGAAGTAAAGCATAAAGTTTGGTCTAAAACCTATTATTCTATATGGTGTAAAGGGGTCTATGCTTGCTATAAACTCAGCAATCTTATCAACATCGGAATCATTTATCCCTGGAACGACAACAGTTCTTATAACCCTTATTTTATCTTTCGCATTTTTAATCAAGTTTTCAGCGTTTTTTAAGACAGGCTCTACTGGTGCTCCGGTTAAGGTTTTATGAACCTCGTCTTTGTATGCTTTTATTTCAAAATTTATGAAAGAAGATAAATCGATAATCCTCCGCATAACATGTGGAGATGCAAAACCATTTGTTGCAAAACCAACCCTTAGATTTGTAACCTTTTTTCTTAATTCATCCACCAATCTTTCAATGTAGGGTAAATGTATAGTCGGTTCTCCACCAGTGAAACTTACAGCATCCACGCTAGCCTTAACTGACTTTGGTGACTTAAGCACGCCCAACACTTCTTTAACCAACTCTCCAGGTTCAATGTAGCCTTTGTAAAACCATCCAACCTCAGGATACTGAGAAATCCTGTAGGCGTTACAGTAAACACACCTAAAATTACATCCTAAGAAAGTCACAGTGCAACTTTTAGTTGCAAGTGATATGTTTAATGTTGCTACATTTGGAAGATTCACCCTGCAAACTCCAGCTTCACCACTTAACCTATCAACGCCACATTCCCAAGGGCAAAGCTTACAGCTTCTGAGCTCCTCCATCCATAATGGTGGCATAGCAAAAATCCTAGGAAGTATGAATTATAAAGGGAATTATAAGCTTTTGTTTCAGACTGAAACAGGAATTTATATGTATGGCACTTCCTCTCTCAGAAGCCCTATAATCATTTCTCTATATTTGACAAATTGTTCACTCAGTTTATTTCTAGGCTCTGAAAGTTCTATAGGTATGGTTTTTTTAATCCTTGCCGGGCGCTTTGTGAAGACAAGCAAAACATCTGCCAGATACACAGACTCCTCAACATCATGAGTTACAAATATCACAGTCTTTCCAAGCCTTTCATGAATAGATTTTAACTCCTTATGCATAATCCATCTGGTCTGTGCATCTAAATCGCCAAAAGGCTCATCCATCAGTAAGATTGAAGGCATCACGGCTAAAGCCCTTGCAATAGATACTCTTTTACGCATACCGCCTGAGAGCATGTCAGGATAATATTCCTCGAAACCATATAGCCCAACAAGCTTTATCATATCGTTTACAACTATCTCTTCTGCAACTCTATCGATCTTCTTGCCTTTACCACGCCTTATTTCTAATCCGAATCTTACATTTTCATATACATTTCTCCAAGGTAATAGAGATTCTTCTTGAAAGACAAAGCCTATGTTTTGGTTCTCAGGTTTTGGAGGTGATTCATCTACAAGAATCAAGCCTGAAGAAGGCTGTTCCAGTCCAGCTATCATCTTCAGAAATGTAGTCTTACCACAGCCAGAAGGACCTACAACACAGATAAACTGACCTTCAAATACATCTAGTGATATATTTTCTACTACTTGCAGATTGCCAAAAAACTTTGAGACATTCCTGAGTTTTACCCTTAATTTTTCGCTCATACCTTGATCTCTCTGCGCCACTTAAAAGTTCTCCTCTCAAATAATAAGATTATTTCATTCATAAAGAGTCCTATGAACCCTATGACTGTCATGCCTGCTATTACAACGTCTACCTGAAGCAACTGAGCTCCTTTCAATATCAATCTACCAATGCCAGTAACTTCTGCTCCTACCATTTCGGCAGCTACTATGCACATCCAACCTACCCCTAATCCGACCCTCATGCCAGCCACTACCTCGGGCAGAGAACCAGGTACTATGACTTTTGAAACGATTTGCCTCTTGTTCGCTCCAAAGCTTTTGGCAACCTCTCCCAGTACAGGATTTACTCTTTTTATCCCTGCTACAGTGTTTACTAGGATAGGAAAGAAAGCACCGAGCCATATTAAGAATATATAGCGTGAAAAACCCGTAAGCAGAAGAATTGCCAATGGTATCCAAGCTATAGGCGGTATGAAGCGAATGGGTTCAATTACGGATTTAGAGCTCTCATATACTTCCTTTCTTAATCCCATTAGTAATCCAAGCGGAATAGCGCTTAAACATGCAACTAAAAATCCTGCCAAAACTCGAGTGACGCTTGCTATGGTATGATCTAAAAGACTTATTCCTTCTACATCCCCCTTTACAGCAAGCTCTACTAAAGTGGAAACTACTTTAATTGGGCTGGCATCTCTAAGAAAGGTTATCGGATAGAACATGGCAGTTATTTGCCAAATTAGAAGAAAAATCGATAAGAAAAGAATCCCTGACAGTAAAGTTTTGTACTTAGTTCTTAACCCTTTTTTAGTAGATGATAATCTGGTCTTTATCCCAAGTAAGGTCTTGTATCTACTTGCCATGACGATCATCTTAAGCATAGCTTAAGAACTAATTCCCATTTCGCCAAGGACTGTATTAAGAATGTTCTCATTAACAAGCCCTGTTACAAAAGCGTTGACATCTGGAACATCCTCCGGCTTGATCTTCTCTTTAGCTATCATGGCGCTGGCGAAAGTTATCATGCTGTCAGTGTTTACATGGTAACTCCAAGTCATCCTTTGCCAAGCATTCTGAACAACCGCTATGTCCCTGCCTGTTATAGAGGCGATTAATTGCTGCGCATCGCTAGAATTCTCCTGAATGAATTTCAACGCTCTTACATGGACTCTGACCAAATCCTTTACTATGTCTGGCCTCTCATCATAAAGTTTCTTTGAAACCCACAAGACACAACATTGGTGATCAGGCAAGATATCATGGGATGTGTATACGATATTGCCTATGCCTCTAACTACAGCGTCTGCACAAAAAATCTCCCAAGCTATGAAGGCATCTATGTCTCCCCTCTCAAGGGCGAGGGGAAGCTCTGTAACCCCATAAGGGGCATGGGTAACTGTGATATCGAATTCTTCCTCAACCATCCCAAGTAAGATATCTTGAACCGTGCCTATCCCAGGGGTTCCAACTTTCTTTCCATTCAATTCCTCAACACTATTGATTTCAGGCTTGGCGACTATAGCAGAACCCTCTTTATTCGATGAAGCCAAAATTACAATTTCAGCTCCTTGGCTTGCATAAATCATCGCTGGCGCCACTCCAACGTAGCCAGCATCCAATTCTCCTGCCATGAAATCACCCATCTCATATATACCACTTGTATATTCCTTCTTCACTGGGGCTGGCCATATTTCTTCTTCATACCATCCTTGGTCATTAGCTATGAAAAAAGGTGACTGATGTATGTCCAATATTAGATATCCAATACGTATCCCCGTAGGCTTGGGAGTGGTTAAAACGGCGTAATAGTATCCAATGGCTATCCCTGCAACAAGAACTGCCACAATAATCAATGCCATTGCTGGTTTTCCTAAAACGCCTTTTGAAGCCATAAATACACCTTAATTTATATTTATGATCACTAATATATAAATTATCGATATTGGACTCAGAGTTTTTATAATAATTTCTCCAACAAGCATTTTTATAAATGAGTCTAGTTTAATCATTTTGCTCTAGAAATATGAGAATAGGTATAATTTTTCATAGACCAGAAATAATAGATTCGAATTGGGCTAGGAAGATTTTATCCATACTAGATAAGTTTGGTCAGGTTAATGCTAAGCTTTGTGGAACCATGGGGACTCTTGCTGTATTGGATAATTACATGGAGGATAAGATTACATGTGATTCTAGACCTACTATTGAGTGTTTAGCTGAGATGATAAAAGAGTGCGACTCTATAGTTATTGCGACGTATTCTGATAACGCTCTCAAATCTCATGCATTCTGCTGGCATTTGGTTAAGAAATTAAATAACCCCAACATACCTATAATAGAGGTTGAAGCCAAGAATGGAGTAGTAATCGATTGGTGCTCTAAAAGTAGTCTAAGCGTTGGTCTAGCCCAAGAATTACGATTTAAGTTGATCTCATCTCCTGATTTTGGAGAGACTGCATGGATAAAATATGGCACAAAATATAGAAGGATACTGGCTGCTGAACCAGGAGATTTCGTTCTTGTTAACGGGATAGTTGTAGGACGAGCTATTTCAGAAAAAGTCATTCTTAAGGAGTATGAGGGCAAGATAACAGATGGGGAGGGCATAGAGTTTAAGGACCAAGGATTGGTCAAAATAAGTAAAATGGGAAAGATCGATCTATTCAAAGCCAAGATTGATACTACAAACTCCATAAGAAGGAATCAATTTAAGCGTCGGTATCTCGAACCGATTTTTAAAGGAAATCTAGTTGCATTCATAGAACATGGTGTGACGAATTATTCTGGCGTAAACATTTACGAAAAAATCAAAAAAGGGATAACTGGAGCAGTTACTATTGGGGATGACACAACTGCTATTGCAGGAGATATATTATCGAGATTCAAAATTCCAGTAATTGGGATAGTAGATGGAGATCAGGATGGGCTCTTAAAGAATGCTTTACTAGCTGAAGACTCATTGGTTCTTTTGGTTAAAAGTGATGATCAATTAGGTGAAAAAATCTATGATGAAATCTTTAGAAGAGAAATGTATCTCAATTCTAAGTTTGAAGAAGTGAAGGATAAAGTGGTAAGGCTGGCAATTATATCGGATCAATTAGTTAAAAAGGAAGAGAATTTAGATTTACCTTGAATGGATAGCGATTTAAAATTAAAGAGTTGCCCAAAGAATTACACATTAGGGACTCATAGAACAGTTCCCCCAGAGCAGACTTTAAACTGGATAAAGCCGAAAATTGAGATTTTAGGTGTAACAAGAATAGCTAATATAACTGGATTGGATAGAATAGACATTCCAGTTTACTCATGTGTTAGACCTAGAGCAGCCGAAGGGGCAATTTCTGTTTATTCTGGAAAAGGAGTAACAGAGGTTCATGCCGAGGTTTCAGCTATTATGGAGTCTGTTGAGAGATATTCCGCTGAGGTCAAATTGGAAGATAAGCAAAGGATGATCAAAAGGTCTTTTAGGGAATTATCTTCAAAACACAATTTTTTAAACCCATCAGACCTCATCCTACCATTCACTACCTCTTACAGGCATGATATGGCATTAAGATGGATCAAGGGCTACGATATAATCCAAGATAAGGAGATATTTGTTCCTGTGAGCGCGGTTTTTCATCCTTATCTTCCAAGTGATGATTTTCATCTGTTTAGAACCAATACCAATGGACTGGCTTCAGGAAATACCATAGAGGAGGCTATTTTACATGGCTTGATGGAGGTAATTGAAAGAGATGCTTGGAGTCTAGTCGAATTAATGAAGAATGAGAAAGAGATAATCCATGCTTCAGATGAATTCTTTTTGGTCAAGGAATCAATAAAAAATTTCGAGAGAAATGATATTAAGATCATTTTAAGAGATATAACCTCCAATCTAGGCATACCAGTAATAGCAGCAGTCTCTGATGATTTAAGGCTGAGGGATCCTGCCCTTCTAACAATAGGTTTTGGTGCTCACTTAGACCCTGAGATAGCAACAATTAGAGCTTTGACCGAAGTTGCGCAAAGCAGATTAACCCAGATACAAGGTGCAAGGGAGGATACTTATAGAGCTGAGTTCATGAGAATGCTTGGATATGAGAGGATAAAAAGGACGAATAAACACTGGTTTTCAGAGTCAAATGATTTTAAAGAAATTCGAAGCATCCCAAATCTTTCTAAGAGAGACATTTTGGAAGAGATAATGCTTGTCGTTTCAATCCTAAAGGAGAGGGGTTTTAATCATATAATAGTAGTCGACTTAACAAGAAAAGAAGTTGGGGTTCCAACTGTTAGGGTGATCGTTCCAGGCCTTGAAGTATATAGTCTAGATTCGGATAGGATAGGGCCTAGAGGAAGGAAGATTGTGGAGGAGAAATATTGGCAGAAAAAATAGTGATATTCACTGGACCAAGCCTTAATCCTGAGAAAGCAAGAGAAATATTCGATAAAGCTATGTATATGCCGCCTATTAAGCGGGGGGATGCAGCAAAGGCTTTTGAGAAAGGAGCTAAAATTATTGGGATAATAGATGGCATATTCTTTGATGAAGTTGCAGTCTCCCCGAAAGAGCTTCTTTCTCTTCTAGATAAAGGCGTCATATTGATTGGAGGAAGTAGCATGGGTGCCTTAAGAGCAGCTGAGCTTGACATTTGTGGAATGATTGGAATAGGGCGTATTTATGAGATGTATAAAAAGGGCGATATAAATTCAGATGATGAGGTTGCCCTTATATTTGCCCTTGATACTTTAGAGCCTCTATCAGAGCCATTGGTTAACATAAGGTATAACCTAAAGGCTCTTGCCGAAAGAAATTCAATAGATATTAAAACTGTTGAAAATCTATTAAAGATAGCTCAAGGATTGTATTATCCATTGAGAACTTATGAGAGAATAATCAAATTGGCCATTGGTGAGAAGCTGTTAACGAAGGAGGAAGGAGATAGAATATTGGATTCAATAGTAAAGAATAGAGTCGATCTTAAGAAACTTGATGCAATAGAAGTCATAGAGAAAGTCAAGGAAATTGCTATCCAACAAAATTTAATTTAAGCATGGAAGATTTCGCTCATCTCATAATGTCTTTCTTGAAAGCCTATTTCTCGCCCAGGAATCCCAACTGCATCTGCTCTACACATCTTGCAAAGCCTAAATTGCCTTATGATTTTTTCACATTTCATCCTTGCATCTTGAAGCTCATCACATGTTGGTGTGCTTCTTCTCTTAAAATTGCCTATTGGAATCAATGGTATTATGTTTTGAACGTATGCCCCTGCTTCTTTGATTCTTTTAGCAACCTCTTCTACATGATGATCATTGATTCCTGGTATAAGAACAGTATTCACCTTCACTATAATTCCTCTTTTAACAGCCAATTCAATCCCCTTTATTTGATTTGAAATAAGAATCTTGGTTGCATCTAATCCTTTGATCAACTTATTTTTGTAATAAATGAGAGAATATATCCTCGAAGCTATTTCTGGATCAATTGCATTTATAGTCACTGTAAGAAAATTAACGTCTATGCTATCCAATTCATCCACCTTATCAGGGAGTAATAGACCGTTTGTAGCCACACATAGGAATAAATCTGGATATTTCTCATGAACAAGCTTTATTGTCTCGAATGTTTCTTTATTGAATAAGGGCTCACCTGGGCCTGCTATGCCAACAACCTTAAGCTCTTTAAATTCATTGACAACTATTCCCAAATAGTCTAAAGCTTCCTTTGGCGAAAGTATTCTTGAGCTAAGGCCAGGCCTAACTTCTAAAGGGTCTATCAATCTGTAGCAATAATTGCATTGGATATTACACTTTGGAGCGACAGGAAGATGAACTCTGGCAATGTTAATATGTGCTTTAGTATCAAAGCAAGGATGGCTTCTAACTATTCTGGGCTCAGTGGACATTTCCCTATGAATATTTGGTATAAAGTATGTTATAATCTTATTGATCATGGTTACGCTAGGATAAGCCTTGATATCATATATATTAGTCAAATGTGTAATTTAAGGGATAGATATGGATGTGTTGGCGCTGGCTGTAGTTCTTGGACTCACAGCGGGTTTTTGCCCTGTTACAATTGCTTTTCTGCTTCCTTTTGCACCCAAGGTAACGAGTGAGAAGATACGAAGAGTTATGGTCAATTTTATATTCTTCACTTTGGGGGTTGTAGCGATAATCGTCCCCATCAGTTTCATTCTATCACGCTTTCTAAACCTCATAACAGGAGGCAGATTTCTCAGCTATTTTGCCACTTCGTTTATCGCTATATTCATGGGCTTTTGGGCGTTGAGGATAATAAAGATACCACAGTACAGAACCCATTTGAATAGAGTGAAGAGCTTCACCAAATATAAGCCTAACAACTCCTTCAACTGTGGGTTTCTTTTCGGCATAATAACTATTGCAAGGCTTGCACCATTGTACATTACCATGTTGTTCCTGATTAGCACTAGTGAAGCTATTATAAGTACAGTTGGCATCATTATCTACACAGTCTTGATGTGTCTGCCAATGCTGATCGTAGCATCGGCAATAAGCATCGCGCACCTTAACGAAATAATTTTAAGATATTCAAGACTTTTGGATGCAATCACAGGAATCATACTCATATTCATTGGCATATACTATTTGCTAATCACTCTTGAAATCCTCTAAGGTAGGAGAGATAAGTTGAGTCTTATATGTAAAGGTGTATATCTCATAAGGGCTGGTCTTACCATATGCTACTTAGTAGAGGGAAATGAAGGCTTAGCCTTGATTGATACTGGTATGCATGGAAACGAGAGAGCCATTCTGAATACCATCAAGAGAATCAGAGAAAAACCATCAGATCTAAAACTGATCTTGTTAACTCATGGGCACACAGATCATGCTGGTAACATTGTTCTCTTAAGACAAGTTACTGGAGCGAAAGTTGGCATACATGCTCTTGATAGACCTTACGTTACTGGAGAAAAGAAGGCTAGGATACCTACTGCTAGAAATATAAGGGGGAAGTTTCTCAAAGCAAAGTTTCTTTTCAGATTCCTCCTTCATCCTATGAATAATTTTCATCCAGACTTTTTGCTAGAGGATGGCATGGACTTAGAGCCATTAGGTCTTCCAGTAATAGTTATTCACACCCCAGGTCATACAAAAGGCTCTGTATCCATATACCTTAAAGATAGAAGGGCAGTCTTCATAGGCGATTTAGCAAAAGGTAAGGGAGGCAAGCTTACGGAACTTCCTTGGGCTGAGAACTGGGAGCAATTGAGAGAGAGTTTAAGGCGTGTACTTGAATTAAGATGTCATTTCATATGTCCAAGCCATGGTGAAGTTGTAGAAATGGGATGAATAATCCAAACTTAATGTCTATTAGCATTGGCAGAAAATTAAGCTTTCGAGATTTTTGGACCGAAAGGACAAGAAGCATCAGGTCCTAACCAGTCTCCATGAGTGATGTATGCTGTGTATCTGCAACCGCCACATAGGTTGCTGTATGCGCATACTTTGCAAGAACCTTTTAGCGCTTTTCGTTTTCTGATATAATTTAGTAGTTCATTATGAATCCAGATTTCTTCTAGATTTTGTTCGAGAAGATTGCCCAGTTTTATTGGGGCAGGAACGCAGGGAATCAGGTCTCCAGAAGCCGTGAGCCCAGCATAGGTTAAGCCAGCTGAGCATCCACCGAAACCTGTTGCAAACTTTCTCACAATCTTAGAAACCTCAAGTCCAAATTTCTCTTGAAACATCTTTTCGTACCCTGACAAAGCTTCACTCACTGTGAAAACTTTGCCCTTTGAACGCTCGTAGCCAAGGCGTGCGTAATAGGTCATTCCTCGAGCATAACATTGCATACCGAATCTCTCTGTTACGCTCTTGTAGAGCTTATTGTACAATGCTTCCAGAGCCTTAATTTTCTCTCTAGGCGTCACGTCAAGGTAGCATGCTTCTACTCCACGACCAGCAGGTATAAGCCGGTTTAGATAGATACTTTCTCTTCCTATACCTCTTAACCAATCTTTATCACCTTCCTTTTCGCAATCTACATCAACCCATTTACTTCATCCCAGTGCACATACTCCTAAATATCTATCATTTCTTTTATATGCTTTTGAATCGTCTTGTCATGAATGGTTCTACTCTTCTTTTTAAGTCTTCTTTACTCTCGAATGACGTCTCAATTTTGGTTACATTGCTCATGTTACTATAACCTAGTGGGATGAGAATCGTACTACAAAGGCAAACATAATTAAGGAAAGATTGGTATTTCCACTTTTAAAGAACAAAGTTCCTTAACAAGGATTCGCAAGTGAAATAATTCTATCAAACAATTACATTCTGGAGGTGAAAATATGGATAAGAGGCAAAAAAGTGCATTACTAGGATTGACTGCATTATTGATATTGGTTCCATCTATGATGATAACTCCAGCATTAGCAAGTTCTCTTAATGATGCAAGCATTGGCGATAAATATACAATAATAACCATTAAAGGCGAGGCTAAGACAAAGATACAAGGGCAAGTAATAATTGCCCCAGCATGCGTCAAGCTCATAGTCGAAGTTACAGAAACCTATCAGGACTGGATACTGTTCAAGGTGAATTATGGGGAGATAGAAGTCAATGGAGTAACCTATAACGTGATAAGTGGATGGTGGAGAGGATCATACAACAAGATAACTCATGTAGGGCAGTATGAAGGATGGGCTCAGGATAACAATGGTAATAATGTCTACTTCATTCTTCGCACTCTCGACTTAAAGCAGACTCAGGAAGGATGCTTCATGAGGATGAAAGGAGCTTTCAAAGACCCTGAAGGGAACTACTGGTTGCTAAATCTCTTGACATACAGATTCAAGATAAACTGATTAGCGTAATACTAGCTTAATCCATCCATTCTTTTTTATCCTCAAATTAAAATAGTGCATCATCTAAAACCTTTTACTAAGTGAATAAGATGAAGGTGCTGATCACTGGTGCGAATGGATTTGTCGGCTGGCATTTATCCAGTTACCTTGAGAAAAGAGGTTTCATCGTTATAAGAACTGACATAAAATCTGCAGATTTGATAGGAGATTTATTAGATGATGATTTTGTCTTCTCTAAATTAAAGAATTTAGACTTCGATGCCATTGTTCATTTAGCAGCCATAACTGATATAAAAAGTACTATAGATGATCCTTATAAATGCTATAAAATCAATAGCTTCTTAACACTAAATATGTTAGAGTTAGCGAATAGAAAGAAGTGTGATAGATTTGTATATTCAAGTAGCGCCAATGTTTACGGCTTACCTTTAGATTTGCCTGTGAAGGAGACTACTCCCTTCAACCCAAGGTTACCATACGATTACTCTAAGGTTATAGGAGAGCATCTTATCAATAGCTATAGCAAGCATAAAGGATTATTAACAACTATTCTCAGGAGTTGGAAGCTATTCGGTGAGCGTGATTCGCCAAAAGCAGCAATTCCTCACTTTATCAAATCATGCTTGGAAGATGAGCCTATTCCTTTGTATAACAGTGGAAGGGATACTACAGACCCATACTATGTAGAAAATTATTGCCATGCTGTAGAGTTCTGTCTCAAAAAGGATGAAGCTATAAACGAAGTTTTTAATGTTGGAACAGGAAACGAGCTATCAATAAGAGAGGTAGCAGAGATAATAAAGAGCATTACGAAATCGAATTCAAAGCTTCAACTGTTACCTCCTAGGTCTCCTTTAGAGGCTGAGCCTATGAGAAGCTATCCATCTATTGAAAAGATTAAACGAAAGCTTGGCTATAAACCCTTAGTAAGCTTTGAAGAAGGGTTAAGAAGAACAATAGAATGGATAAGAAAAGTTAGCTGAAATTTACACTCTATACTTCAGCTTTAGTTCATCTATTGCTTTAAGATATATATTATCAAGCACAGTACCATTTGCTTCCTTTATCCTCATAAAGTCAACAAGTTTTTTATATTGACCACCTGCCAATCCATCTGCTAATAATGCTGCTCCTTGAGCAGCCTCTTTTGCTACTTTAGCGAATCCTTCCACTCTTCTAACCTTTCCTAAAGCAGATAATCTCTTAGAAATTTCATCATAAATTTTCTTCACTTTGCAAAGCCTTCCAGAAAGCATGATCTCTCTAGGCTCTCTAACAGAAATTCTCATCTGAGCAACCCCTTTCTCTATGCCTCCCATAAAAGCTTCCCATGCCAAATTGTAATGCTCATCATGAATTCTCATCACAAGCTCTTCTGGAGTAATCCTTTCATCTCCAGCTATGTATGCTACACCGCCTTGGCGAAGAGTGCTTTTATCAATTTTATTCAATAGGTATGCAAGCTCACCATCCATAGCCCCAAGAGATAAGAATCCAATGTTACCAGTGGTACCTCCTATACCGTCTACTATCTGACCTTTTTCAACACCTAATATAGCATTGAAACCATAGCCTATCTCTACAAGTATGAAAGAAACTTTATCATAATCTATATCATAATGCCTTGCTTGGTCAAATACTCCTAAAACAGCACAGCAGAGCTTGTCAGCAGTGCCCATATCGATTTTATTTATCTTTCTATGGCTTGGTACTGTTGGCATATGTATAACCCCAGGGATGAAGTAGACATTGAACTTTTCTTCCTTCAGCATATTAACAACTCTTCTTAGCCCTAAGATTTCTCTTGTATTTGAATCAGGTCTGATTAGAGTCATCAAAAAGAGCTTTTGATCATCTATCTTGCTAATATGTGTGAGAGGTAAGCCATAACCAGAGGGTCCAACTATGAGATTCAATGGTTTTGCCGATTTAAGAAGTTCTATGATGACATTTGGGTCTTTTAAAATATCTTCAGATGGAATAGCAATATCCATGAATAGTTTACCATTATCTAAACCACAGAAATCGAAACTCTTTGTGCCAGGGTCTATACCTATTACTCTTACCATCGAATTTCCCTCTTCCAATGCTATCCTATTTTGTTATGCTTAACTTTATGATTTTTAGTTATTCACTTCTCTTCAAACCAAATCCTTTTCAATGGAGTCCTATCAAAGTCAGCATCCTTAGAGTAAATCTCTTTAGCATTAACCCTTAAGGCTACTGATAGGTGAATAGCATCTTCAAGATCCAGATTATACTTGGACATTTCACCATAGATAGGATCGTCTCCAAGCCAATACACAAAGACGTTAACATCCACGTACTTCATTTGAGTTCATCCATAGCTATCTTAATAGATCCTTTCTGAATTTCAGCGTCTACGTCTTTAATATGTTTTCTAAGTCTAAAGATGCCTTGGGATGCTTTGGCAATGCTCTCTTCTCTTCTTTTTATGACTATCTGATTCTTTTCCAAGTTTATCTCAACAATCTCTTCTCCCTTAATGCCCATAGCCTCTCTTACTCTAGTTGGCAGATAGACTCTGCCACTCTTATCCACTTTTGATTTTATCATTGAACTTATCATGACTTAGATTAGTTTATGCCATAATATAAATTTTGGAAATTAGTTCCTTATGTTTAGGACATTAACCCCTCACTCAAATCATGAACTAATTGAAAGGAGGATAGAATTAATTTTAATAAGGTACATAACTCTATTAGTAGTGAGATTCAGAATTTTGCTTATTTAATATGGTGAAACTTATGAACAATACTGTAAATAAAAGAGTTGCATTACTTGTTGCTACAGTAGCCTCTTTTCTTGCACCCTTTATGATCTCTTCTGTCAACATTGCACTTCCCTCAATTGGGAGAGAATTTGCAATAGATGCAGTTTTGTTAAGTTGGGTTACTGCCTCATATCTTTTGGCCACAGCGATGTTTCTTGTCCCCTTTGGAAGGGTAGCAGACATATATGGAAGGAAGAGGATTTTTACATACGGCATATTAATCTACACCGTTGCGTGTCTTCTTTTGACAATTTCGACTTCTGCTATTGTACTGATTTCCTTTCGATTTCTGGAAGGAATTGGAAGTGCAATGATCCTTGGTACTGGCGTAGCGATTCTAACTTCAGTATTTCCTTTTAGGGAGAGGGGTAAAGCTCTAGGAATAAATGTTACTGCAGTTTATTTAGGTCTTTCTCTAGGCCCATTTTTAGGTGGATTTTTAACCCAACATCTTGGTTGGAGAAGCATCTTTCTTGTAAATGTGCCTCTAGGTTTAACGATAATCGTTTTTGTCTTCTGGAAATTAAAGGGAGAGTGGGCTGAGGCAAAGGGAGAGAAGTTCGATTTTACTGGCTCCACAGTTTACAGCCTAATGCTCATAGCGGTAATGTATGGTCTTTCTCTGTTACCGGCTATTTCAGGTGCATGGCTAATTCTAATTGGTGCATTAGGGATTTTGGCATTCGTTAAGTGGGAAATGAAGGTGGAAAGCCCTGTTTTAAATATAAATCTCTTTAGAAATAACAGAGTCTTTGCTTTCTCCAATTTGGCAGCGTTGATCAATTATAGTGCAACATTTGCTGTGAGTTTTCTTTTGAGCCTTTACTTGCAGTATATTAATGGGCTTAGCCCCCAAAATGCCGGCTTAATCTTGGTATCTCAACCCGTTGTACAGGCTATCTTTTCACCGTTTGCTGGTTGGCTTTCTGATAGAATTGAACCAAGAATCGTGGCTTCAATAGGGATGGCGTTGACAACAGTGGGGCTTTTCCTCCTTACCTTCTTAAATGAAAAAACAACTCTGGAATTCATTATAGCCAGCTTGATTTTCCTTGGTTTTGGCTTTGCCCTTTTCTCGTCTCCTAACACAAATGCAGTTATGAGTTCTGTTGAAAAGAAATTTTATGGAGTAGCCTCTGCAACAGTTGGAACAATGCGATTGACTGGACAGACACTCAGCATGGGAATTGCTACGCTGATATTTGCCATATACATTGGTAGAGTCCAAATTACACCTGAATGTTATCCGCTTTTTTTGAAAAGTGTGGAAGTGGCATTCATCATTTTTGCCGCTCTTTGTTTCGTAGGCATATTCGCATCGCTTGTAAGAGGTAAGGTGCGATGAAGTAGTAGGTGTAAAAGCCAGTCGATTTGCTTCTCTTTTTACACTTTTTGATTAATCGAATTATCTCTTTTGCGTAGGCTCTAAAGGACTTCTAAAACCTCTAGGTCCTCTTGGCTCAACCTCCAACCTAAGGCTCCCGAAAACTCCTCTACCCTTTCCTTTCTTTCACTCTTTGGTATCGCTTGAAAAAGAAAACACGAAGGCTAAGATTTAAATTGTCTATGAAAAAGGTCACAGGAACTAGGAGATTTGTGCAATGTAGTTTGGAGTTACATCTTTGAAGCCCTTGATCCTCTCCCCGTGGCTTGTGAGGTTATAGAGATCAATTCTAGCTCTTAAAGCTAACCATTCAAGTAACTTTTTACAGAATTTCAACTTAAGCAATTTTCTCTCTGGGGAGCTAACATACTGCTTAGAATATTTCCCTATAGTTTTGCCTAAATCCATGCCAGCCAATGAAATCATTTTAGCACCCATGGCTATAGAAAGGAAGACTGCTCTATCCCCATCCGTGAATCCTCCAAAGTTGTATACTCTTGGTCTCGGCTCAACCTGAGTTGTGCCTAAGATTTTTGTCAATTTTGGAACATAATCTAAAAGCTGTGGTATATTATCACCATGACCATGGACTACCATGAACGAGCCTCTTTTATTGGCTGATAGAAGGTCTTCAAATCTTCCATCAAGGTCTGTTACTATTATGTGAGGAACTTTATTCGCTATTTTAAGAAGGGCTGATGTTGCACCATCTGCTGTTATTATGATGAATCTATCAAGCAATCCAGCTTTTTCTATTCCATTTATATCATCTTCCAAAGAAGGACCTGCACCAAATACCAATACTGGTTTATCATAAATAATGGCTCTAATATCATATGGCTCTATGTAGTTTTTTTTAATAAGATCGCTTAGAATATCTGTAGCCCTTTGATCCTCATGCTTATTAAATTTAAAGGCTGATGCAATTTTATTATACCAAGGATGCCAATCTTCTAATTCCATTTATAATTATAATAAAAGAATTATATTAAATTAAGCTTTGCTAATCTATGGTCTTCGATATGAAATTTTTATAATAATATCCAATGAGTTAAACCTTAAGTAATACAAAAACTAAATTGATTTGATGCTTGGAGGGTACAAGGGTAAGATACTTAGAGTGAATTTGACAGACTCTAGAGTATCTATTGAACCATTAAAGGAAGATCATGTAAAGAAATTCATAGGTGGATCAGGGATTGCTGCAAAGATTTTATATGATGAATTAGATTCTAGTGTGGACCCTCTAAGCCCTAAGAACAAATTAGTATTCATGACAGGCCCATTGACTGGCACTTTAGCTTCAGGCTGTGGAAGGTTTGTTATAGTATCTAAATCTCCATTGACAGGGATATGGGGAGAGGCAGGATCTGCTGGTTATTGGGGTCCAGAGCTCAAGTTTGCAGGCTATGATGGCATAATATTAGAAGGAAGGGCAGAGAATCCTACATATCTTTGGATAAATAATGAAAATATAGAACTAAGAGATGCTGAGCACTTATGGGGAGAAGATACTATAGAAACTGAGAAAAAATTAAAATTGGAGTTAAAGGAGCCTAGATCAAGGATTGTAACGATTGGCCCATCTGGTGAAAGAGTGGCGAAGATAGCTTGTATAGTTACAGATGGAGGAATCGCAGGGAGATGTGGACTTGGAGCAGTCATGGGTTCAAAGAACTTGAAGGCTATAGCTGTAAGAGGGACTGAGAGAGTTGAAGTTGCTGATGAGGATAGTTTCAATGATTTGGTTAAAGAGATCTCTTCAATTATAGAAAACAATCCAAGGACAAAGAGCTTGAGAAGTTATGGTTCAGCTGGAAGCATGGAAGGCAATGAGGCTGTAGGCGATGTTCCTATTAAAAATTGGATGGTTGAATCTTGGTCTGATGGTGCAAAAAAGTTATCAGGACAATACATAGCTAAAACTATTCTAAAGAGACCTGTTACTTGCTTTGCATGTCCCATAGCCTGTAAGAGAGAGATAGAGATAAAGTCTGGCCCTTACGCTGGTGTTAAGGGTAAAGGTCCAGAATATGAAACCTGCGCCTCTTTTGGAACTATGTTATTGATAGATGATATAGAGGTTGTAGCTAAAGCCAATGATTTATGCACAAGGTATGGCATAGATACTATCTCATGTGGCAGTGTAATTGCTTTTACTTACGAATGTTATGAGAAAGGTTTGATCACGAGTAAAGATATTGGAGAGCTTAATCTATCATGGGGAGACCATGAGTCTTTCTTGAAGATGATAGAAATGATAGGAAAGAGAGAAGGCATAGGTTCCATTCTAGGAGAAGGTGTAAAATTTGCATCAGAAAAGATTGGCAAAGACGCTGAAAAATTTGCTATTCATGTGAAAGGATTAGAGATGCCTATGCATGATCCAAGAGCCTATAAGAGCTTAGCATTAGGATACGCTACTTCCAATCGTGGTGCTTGCCATCTTGAAGCAACTTCCCATTGGGTTGAAAGAGGAACACTCTTTCCTGAGCTTGGTATAAAAGAAAAGCCAAATAGGTTTAAATCTGAAGGGAAAGCTAAGATGGTAATAGACATGCAGAACTTTATGGCAATGGTCGATTCTCTCATAATCTGTAAATTCGCTCTAACATGTGGCTATACGTTGAATCATCTGCTAAGATTAATAGAAGCCACAATTGGATATAAAATCACTATGGATGAATTCAAGAGAGCTGGAGAGAGAATCTTCAATATCAAAAGGCTGTTCAACAATAGGCTAGGAATATCTAGAAAAGATGATAGATTACCAGAAAGGATTAACAAGCCTTTGCCAGAAGGAGTTAAGCATCATAGCCCAGACCTTGATCCAATGCTAGATGAATACTATCAATTGAGAGGATGGGATGAAGAAGGAAAGCCTAAGCCTGAAAAATTAAAAGAGCTTGAGCTATTATGATAAAAATACACGTAAGATTATTGGGAGATTTAAGAGAAGCGATAAGAAAGGAGAGATTAGAGATCGAATTACCAAACAATACAAGTCTAAAAGAATTGATAGAGAATAAATTACTCAGATATGAAGGATTAAAGGGTCAGATAATTGATCCTGTTACAAAAAGGATAAGAACAGATCTCATAATATTGATAAATGAACGCTCGATAGAGAGTTTTATTGAATCTGAGAGAGTAAAGGATGGAGATACTGTAACGATTGCTTCAGTAGTTGCTGGAGGCTAAAATGATAGATAATCATGGAAAGAAAAAATTTTCATATTGGAAATCATAGATTTAGATCACTTATAAAGCAAAATCTCTTGGATGGGCAGACAAACAATTAATGTGTAAGCATCTTACTAATTAAATTAGCGTAGTATGAATTAAGCTAAAAAATAAATGGTTAGAGCTCTCTTACGTTGTGAGCTCTACTAGTTCGAACCTGAAGTAATCGCCATTCGTTTTTGTCGCTTCGAGGTATGTGAATAGATAGTAATTGCCTGTCTGACCCTGCCACACATCTATACTGCTCAAGTCTTCGAATTCTGGATTGGCTGGATTTGGAGTGAACCGCCATTTATAAACCGTCATAGGAGTTGCACCATAAGTCCTAGGCTCTGAACCCATGGATGTTAAAGTACCTACATCTGAAGGAACTTGTGTCCAAGCAATATTCCAAGCGAAGAAAGTAACGTAAGGCAAGAATACAATAGCCCCTATCGCCCAACTGTATGTTGACAAGTATTCTTCTGGGATTTCTTCGTCATCGTATATCAACTTCTTTAGGGTCGTCCAATCAGACTTCGAGACCCAGCCAGTCATTGAATGAGTTTCTCCATCTGATGTAATCACTAAACTGAACTTTCTACAGAGGACACCACTTATCATCTCATCAATACCTGTGTCATCAAAGGTAATGGTGCCAATGCTAGTTACACCTCCTTCAAACGAGGTCCACTGATATTTTATATGTGACACATAATTCACTAAGTCTCCATAATTCTCTATTTCGGTTATCTGAAACCCACTAGGTCCAGGACCTGGACCTGGTCCGGGCTTTGGTGCGATTACAACGATATAAACAACAGCACCAGCAGCAACTATTGCGACGATAAGAATGACTGCTATTATTACAGGAGCTATGGCTCTATTTCTATTCTTCATTTTACACCCAAAGGCTTTCTACTCTATCTTCATATTTAAAACTTTATAATCACTCTCTCTTGTTAACCTCTTTAGAATAGATAAATCAATCTTGGTGTTACGATTGCCAAAGATGCTAAAGAAGGCTTTAGAGAATATTTTAACAATCGATGAGATTAAGCAATTGTATGGGAGCTTTGATATGATAGGAGATATAGCTGTAATAAAGATACCTGATGCTCTTTTGAATAAGAAGTTCATAATAGCTAAGGCAATAATTGATAACATGAAATCGATAAAGACAGTTTTAAGGCAAGTTACTCCTGTATCAGGAGATTATAGAACAAGAGAGTTAGAGCATATATTAGGAGAGGACAAGACTATAACACTATACAAAGAGCATGGATGTATGTTCAAAGTCAATCTTGCTAAAGTCTACTTCTCTCCTAGACTATCTACAGAGAGGATTAGAATAGCAAGAAAGGTGGAGCATGGAGAGATTGTAGTGAATATGTTCGCTGGTATAGGCTCTTTCTCAATATTAATAGCAAAGCATCAACCAAGCTCCATGATATACAGCATAGACATAAACCCAGATGCATATAGTCTCATGCTAGAAAATATAAAGCTGAACAAAGTCTCTAGTAGAGTAATGCCTTTACTAGGAGATGCAAGAGTGATAATCGAAGATTCTCTTAAAGGGGTTGCTGATAGAGTTTTGATGCCATTGCCAGAAAAAGCTATTGATTATATTGATGTTGCTCTAACGGCTCTAAAGCCAAAAGGTGTTATTCATTACTACACACATGTTCATGCCTCTAAGGCTGAAAATCCTACAGAGAAAGCTGTGAGAGAAGTTGAGGAGAGATTGAAATTAAATTATACAATATTAGAAGCAAGAATAGTTAGAGAAGTAGGTCCAAGATGGCATCAATTAGTTTTAGACTTATTGATAAATAGAGAAAGGTTTTAGTAAGCTTTAGCATTAGTTATATACATGCAAAAAGTTATCGCTGCATATTCTACAGTTTATGGGAACACAAAGACTGTTGCTGAGGCAATATGTGAGGCAATCGAAGAAAGAAAAATCGAGGCTGAATGTAAGAATGTTAAAGATCTAAAGCCAGAGGAATTGGCTAATTTTGATGTAATTCTATTGGGTTCACCAACCCATCGAGAGAGTGTATCAGACGATATGAAGGACTTTTTAGGTAAATTGAAGAAAGTGAAATTAAAAGGCAAAAATGGTGCAGCTTTCGATACTAGATACGCTGATATTAAGAAAGGCGCCATAGAAGTTCTAGAGAAATCCATGAGAGAGTTAGGCATAAACATAATCCTTCCAGGTCAATCTGTTATAGTAAAGGGAGCTAAAGGACCCATTGCTGAAGGAGAATTATCTAAATGCAAAGATTTTGGTAAATCAATCGTAGAGAAAATTGCCATTAAATAATGAATAATCAAGTCTACATCATATTTTTCATCAAATTGTCTAGCTTTCTTTCAACATTTGGGTCTAGTGGCTCTGGCTTATGCTCAGCTAACAACTTTTTTGCATACATGATAGCTCTTCGGCAGATATCATTTGGATAATATTTTCGAAATGACCTTCTATTCCTGTCTAAAACCATTGTTGGAATGTATTGCTCTTTCTTGAACCAATCTAACGTATGCTTACTTGTTAAAAAGTTTCCATCGTGAGCGATAGTTTTGATTAGATCGATGGCCAATGTCTCATTTGAGAATTCTATGCCTTTTTTAAGCCTTAAGGCTTGACCACAGATTTCATTATCTATGATAAGCTTCTCAAAACTTTGACAACTCTCAAAATCGAGCATTCCAGGACCTGAAATTACATTAATGCCTGCCAAAGTGCCCATAATTATACCAATGCCAGACTCAAAACCAGATTGAGCATCTACAGCCTTAGAGTCGCTCAAGCCTAGATAAGCATGAACAGGCAAGCCTAGATACTTTCCAATCTCAGAGCAACAGCATTGAATCATTATACTCTCAATAGCACCTATAGGAGTAGTTCCATACCTCATATCAAAGATCGAAGGCGATCCTCCATAAATTATAGGCGCTCTAGGATTGGTCAGTTGAGCTAGAACAATACCACTGAGAGCTTCTGCAGTATGCTGAACAAGAGTGCCAGCTAAAGTTACAGGACTTAAAGCTCCAGCCAATGGCATCGGTACTATCTCAGCAGGGATCATAAATTTGGAGCAATCGATAAGGTTCTGAGAAGTAACTTCACTCCAAATTAAAGGCGAGGACGGACAAACATCAAATATGGCTATAGGCTTCTTAACAAGCTCCTCTTCGCCTATTACAACTGCTAAAATCTTCCTCATATCATGAACTCCATCTATGGTGAAGGATCCTGTAATAACAGGCTTGGTAGAGTTCTTTAACACGATATAAAGCCTATAACGATCTACAATAGCCTCAGGAATATCAGAAACTATAAGAGCAGTGCTTTGAGCCTTTATATTGTCTAAAGCATCTGTGAGCCTAACAAATTCAATTAAATCTTTTGTAGTAGGCTTTCTGATTTCACCAATTTTCATATCGATGATATTGATGGCAACTGATCCAGGGTTAAAGATCAAATTGTTTTCCTCTAGCACTATTACAAGCCTTCCGTTTCTATCGTAAAGGGAAATCTTAGATGGAGCTTTCATAACGCTTTCATTGATTAGCTCTTCAGGAAGTTTGGCTACCATGTCCTTTTGATTAACCTCTCCTCCCCCATCACTTATAATTCGTAAAGCTTCTGAATTATGATATTTTGCGCCTTTTTTATGTAATAATTCTAAAGCTCCGGCGTATATGTTATTTATTTCATCATCACTCAAGAGTCGAAGACGTTTTGAAAGATTGGCAAATGAGAACTTTGGCATGTTATCAATAGCTTTCTTTAGCGATATAAAGCTGTAATGGATTTGTATAATTATGATGACATAACTAATAAGAAGCTTCAGAACTAGGCCTCAGAAGGCGCATGGAGCTCACGGTGCCACAGCGCTTACAGCGGTACAAGGCTCTTCCCCGAGGATTATACCCTGCCTGCTCAGGGTTGACGATTTCGTGCTCTGTCCTTCTCATGCACTGCTTACAGAACCTTACTTCTTCCAAATCTCTTCAACACTCTATCGACATATAATTATTAATAATTACTTAATCAGGTCTTTTGGCTTAGTACCATTAATATTCTTTATGAATCCTCCTTTATTTTTTGAGTTAGAGGCTCTGCTAAATACTATTACGCCTGTAAGCTGTCCCCTAAGCCGGCATCTAATCCATTATGGATGGATCAGACGATCTATGTGCAACTCTATCATGCGAACTTCTTTCTTGAGGCTACGGCAAAGATAATGCTCAAAACAGCGAAAATGATGATCGGAACTCCATAAATGCAGAACATATTGATCAATGATTCACGCAGAAACTCTACAACGACGAAACCCCATAGGAGTGGTAAAATGCCAACTATCAGCAATATGACCATGCCTACCAATGCTAAGGCAAGAGATCTCTTTTTTATCATGAGGACTCCAGAGGCCAGCCCAAACGCGAAACCGACAATCCCTAGCCACCACGTGACAATGAAAAGCCACCACGTGACAACGAAATCAACAAAACCATATAAATAGTAGATCCATGGTTGTATACTGTACCCCACTAGAAGACTCAAGATAGCTGCAACGATCATCAAGATGCCACCTGCAATGGGCAATCCACTTTCTTTACCTATTGATTCTTCCAAAGCGGTTTACCTTCTTGACATATTTGACGTTCTTCATTTTAAAGTGAATTATGATGGGTATTTAACCTAATTGTTGAGAATTGTTGAGCTTTAAGCATTAGAATTATAATGAAGAAAAGAATTCTGAATTGTCTCAATTCATGACAGAATACCCTTATGGGCTAAAAATCAACCCATTTTCTCACGTACCAACTCCAAGTTTAACAGCTGCAAAAGTTTTAGGTGGTAGAAGGTGGAAGGAAGTAAAGGAAAGAATTCTGATCTGTGTTAACGAGCTAAAAGAATCAATGCTTAGGGGACAAAAGGATTTCATGATAGTGAACATAGTTGGACCTTTAGGTACAGGGAAGACTCATCTTGCCCTTCACATGAAGACTTTAAAAGATGAATTTGAATGCGCCTACATAGATTTGACAAGAATCGAGCCAAAGGATCTTCAGAGCATTTACTTGGCAATAGTGAAAGAATTGGGTTATGGATTTTTCCATGAATTACATGATAGACTCATCCTAAATTTAGGAGAGAGGGCTGAAAAGGGGGATAAGAGTGCAAAGAAAGCGCTAAGAATTGGCATAATTGATAGGATAATTGGAAGAAGACCTATTAACATAGCTAAAGAGGTAATAGAAAAAAGAAGGAGCATAAATATTTATGCTCTAAAAGAAGCTTTTCCAGAATTGGTTGATGAAGCATTTGAATCAGTTCTTAACATTTTATCTGAAAATTCGAGCTGGTTCTTAGAGGTAAAAGATTTTAACGAGACTTTAAAAAAGCTAAAAGGTTTCACTAGAGTCTCATGCAGTTTAGGCAGAGTTTTGCTTATAGAGATAGATGAAATATCTGCCAATAAGCCTTTGATGGATGGGTTGAAGGCTATAATAAACGAGAAGCCTCCAGGAGTTGTTTTGGTAACTATTTTGAGGTCAGAGGTAGAGATGGAGATAGGTAAAGTTGATCCTTCTCTTGCCGATCGCCTTCAAAAAGCACCTTTCACATACTTTTTATCACAGCCTGATGATCCTGAAGAAATCTGGGATATCATAAAAGAGTATCTGAAGTTTCATAATGCTATCATCAACGAAGAAGATGGTGAGTTAAAGAACATCATAAAGTATGCTTATAGTGAATTTAACATAAATGAGCTTCGAGAACTTCTTGCTTTGATGAGAGAAGTATTAGAGCTAGCAAAAGGGAGTGAGAGGATAAGCGAAGACCATCTAATAGGAGCTATAATTAGAATTCGACCTACTGCAGAGCTAAGGGGTAGCATAATGCACATACCAATTCCTGATTATCTTAGAATAATAAAGACGAGCACAAAGACCTATGAGGAGATTTCTGATAATCTGACTAGAGCTATAAGAGACCTAGGGCGATATTTGTTCATGAGAGATACCATATTTTATGCCCATGGGGCATCAAGGAGGATAGATACACCAGGAGGTTCGAGGAGCTTTCGCTTAGCAGACGTATATCTAGAGGAGAAAGATGGCAAGAAGATAGTTGTGAATGTTAAGATAACGGAAAAGGACTGCTTGACAAAGCAAGAGATAGAAGATACTTTAGATATTGTAGAGCATGGAAGAATAGACCAAGCCATAATCTTGACGAATGCAGCTTATAGCAAAGACCTTGAACATCCAAAGTTGATCTTTGCAAAGATAGGGGATAAGCGTAGCATTGCAGATTATATTTACTTTAGCGAGAAGTTTCAGGCTAGTAGATTGAATGAAGAAGATGAAAAGAATGTAATAAGGCTTGCGAAATGCTTAGGAGTTGGGTATTGGGCGTAAATAAGTGATAGGAAATTGATTTGAAGGAGTAGAGGCTACCTATCGTTTACTTTACATTTTTATCACTCTTTAACTGATTATAACTCGAAAATTACCTAAAGGTTTAAGGCAATCCAATTTTATAAAATTAACTATGCTCTTAGAGCTCTCGATCTTATTCTTTTCTTCTCTTATAATAGGCTACTCTGGAGCATTGATGCCAGGACCAGTTCTTATAGTTACCATAAATGAGGCTACGAAAAGAGGTTTCAAGTCTGGCTTTTATGTCCCTATAGGTCATGCTTTGCTCGAACTTATCTTAGTAGTCCTCCTTACCCTTGGCTTGGCTGAAGTCTTATCTTTAAAGCCTATTGTTGCTCTTATAGGTCTCTTAGGAGGAATATTCTTATCTTGGATGGCATACAATATATTAAGAGACACTTTAAGGAGAAAGATTTCTTTAAGCTTTGATATTAAATCGAATGACCATAAAATGGGCTCTATGGCATTAGGAATCTTCACAAGCTTATTCAATCCCTACTGGCTCATATGGTGGGTATCTGTCGGGCTGTCTCTCCTGCTTTGGTCTCTTGAATTTGGCATTATCGGTGTTGTAGCATTCTACTTTGGTCATATTTTGTCCGATATAAGCTGGTATGGCTCAGTTTCTTTTGCTATGGCTCGTGGCAAGAGGTTTATGAGTGAGAGAGTTTATAGGGCTATTCTCATATTTTGTGGAGCTACGCTGATATTCTTCAGCATCTTTTTCATCCAATTTGGGTTAAATTCTCTCTTATAAGATTCAAAAGTAGGAGAGTATTTGCATGAAATTTGATGAAATCTCCATAAAGAAGCAAGAGATTCGTGAGAGGATCTGGTTAGAGATGGAGAGAAAAGAAATAGCAACCTTTCCCTTACCATGCTTTGGGCGTATACCAAACTTTAAGGGCGCTGAAGTTGCTGCATTAAAACTTCGAAGCATTGATGAGTATAAAGATGCTTCTTCTATAATGGTAGGTCCAGACTCTCCTCAAGCACCTGTTAGAAGAATAGCCTTGCTCGATGGCAAATTACTGGTCATGCCTACTCCTGGTTTAAAATCTGGCTATTTGATAATAAGACCTGAGAGAGTAAAGGATAAAGAGAAAGAGGCTAGCACTATAAGAGGCGCCTTCAAGCATGGGGAATTGACCAACGCTCCTCCATCTTTAGATTTGATCGTCGAGGGCTCTGTGGCTGTAGATTTAGATGGATATAGACTAGGTAAAGGGAAAGGCTTTGGAGATAGAGAGATATCCTTGGCTGAAGATATAGCCAAGAAAAGAATTATTGTAATAACTACAGTTCATGATACACAAATATTAGATTTCGTGCCAAGAGAGGAGCATGATAAGAGAGTTGATATAATAATCACTCCAACTAAGATCATCAGAATTCATCCAAAGACCTAATAACCATTTAATTGATTAAGATGAAAGATATGAATTTAAAGGCAGTTCTTTTTGATTTTGATGGCACTATAGTTGATCTTAATTTTAAATATGCAGAATCCCGCATGGCTATTTTCGAAGTTCTAAAAGGGTTAGGCTTTGATACATCGGTTTTTTCTTTACGTGATAATGCCCAAACTATCTTGGAAAAGGTTGAGAAGCAGATAATAGAAAAATCAATGAGTGTAAAATTATCTGAGATCAAGGATAAGATTTGGTCTATCATAGATGAATTCGAGATAGAGGCTGTTAATGCTTCTGAATTGTTAAAGGAAACAAAATCTATCCTAAAGTTCTTATCAGAAAAAGAAATCAAAAAAGGTTTGGTTACCAACAGTGGGAGAAAAGCTGTTCAGCTTGCTTTGATAAAGCATGACTTAGAGCATGGTTTTGATGTTATAGTAACGAGAGACGAAGTCGATAAGTTAAAGCCTTACGGTGATGGGATAAGATTGGCTTTAAGAATAATTAATGTCCAGATTGAAAATGCTATATATGTAGGAGATAGCATCAACGATGTTCTTGCTGCTAAAGATGCAAATGTATGCTCTATAGCAATAAACAGATGGCCTTACTATATTGAAAAATTAAGGAAATTATCGCCTGATTGTACTGTCAACTCTTTAAGTGAAACCACGAATTTGTTAAAGCAATTAATAGATTGAACTTAAATCTTGATAGTATCTGAAGCAATTTTTGCTCTAGCCAATAGCCTTGCTAACCTTATAGGCTCTGGTATGGCGCCTTGAATAGTAAACTTATCGAGTATTTTTTTAGAAATCTCTAAAGAAATTCTGTAAGGTCTAACGTAGACTATATAATTCGTATGAAGTTTTACAGCTTCTCTTGCACCAAGCTTATTATAAGCTGATAATTTCTTCTCCCAAGAGTCTGGGAAATGATGCTTTATATGAGGCTCAAGTCCCTCAGACTCCTCAAATGTTACGCTTATTATTGGCGTATTTGTCCTAGCTCCTAAAGAGTCTATATCGATGATGTTATACATGCTTATAACGCTCCCCCCTAGCATGATTACGTTGATATCATTCCTATTCAGTTTTTGAAACATATTCACAATTTCGTCTGTTGCATCATCGCCTCCTATCTCTGCACTCCCAAAGATGAAGCCATCTATGATCATATCACTTCTCATCACTATGCCTGCCAACACTGATCTTTTACTCTGACTCTTTTTAAAGCTCTCAGCTATTCCTAAAGCTCTAATGCCCTTCTTCTCAACATGGATGTGCATGACCTTAAAATATCTTTGAAATAGGGATTTAATAAAACTGACTAAAGCTTATAAGAGAAAAATTCCTTTAATTAATTGAATGAGAATATGGCAACAGAAGAAAGACCTACAGCAGCCTTCACTTTATCGATAATAGGCGTTGCCTTCCAATTTGTAGCTGGGCTCTTCTTAGTCTTTGTAATGTTCACTTTTCCTTACACTATTAATAACGGACACACGGGTCCCGGCATGATGATGCCTGTCATGATGTTCAGTCCTGTGTTTGGGTTTGGTATCTTCTGGTTAATTCTCGCTATACTAATAATAGCCATTGGTTTGTATGGAGCTCTTTTGATGAATAGCTCTGATTTGAGTAGGGTTAGGACAGGTTCCACTCTAGTACTTATAGCATCCATTTTAGCCTTTCCAGTCGTGTGGGGCTTCATAGTAGGATCACTACTCATGTTCATAGGAAGCATTCTAGGTCTTACTTGGCAACCTATAAAGAAAGGTTAATTTTCTAATAAGTTTTAGGTTGTTCATGAGTTTGTAAGAATGTAGCTCTTGATGTAATCTTCATGTATTCTAAAGAGAGAGATCGGCATAAAACTTCTCCTTTATTTGTTAGCTTATAAAGCTTCTTTCTGCCTAAATCCATTCCTTCTATTAACCCCATACGCTCAAGACCATCCAACATAGGGTATAAAGTGCCAGGGCTGAGTAAAACTTCAAAGTTTCTGTAAACGTAACCAATAAGATCATAGCCACTCATCTCTCTTTCTTTTAAAATTGTCAGGATTAAAAGGTCTAGCAAACCTTTTACGTACTTTCCCCTAGCCTTCTTTATCACTCTCCATTCGCTATACGATGGATCCATAGCATTTGCGATATACATGATTCTATATTAAATATATAAGTATTATTAAATTTTTCGATCGATATACGAGTATATATACCTCTATACTTATTGTTCAAAAGGGAATTTAATATAGGAATCTATTTCGATCAAAGTATTGAATAAAATATTTGTTAATTGTTAAAAATATTAATTCAATCATGCCTTCTATCAAAAAGAGGGAGCATCAAATATCATGTCCGATATTTAACGCTAAAGAACGATCAGTAATCCAGATATTCAAGAAGATCGATGAAGTAAAGAGTATCGATGAGAAAGCAAAGAATGCTAAAATTTTGCTCCAAAAGACGGAAAGCCTTCTTTCTTGCCCATATTATGAAAGGAAGAACCTAGATTGCAAGTACTGCAAAAAATTATTTATTTTGCGCAAAAAGACAGCTGAGCTTTTAATCACTCAAGCATGACTTTACGTGATACTTTAGACACAGGATGGCTTTTGACACATAATTCGAACTTGTCTCTCCAACCAAAAGGTGTTTTTAAAACATTATAATTCTTAGAATGAAGATGAAGCTTTATGTCTTCTATTATTCTCTTCGCTGTGTGTGGAGATGATAGATCGTCTGATAGATGAGCAAAAGAGTGCAAAACAATGTTCTTCTCTTTAACTTGCTTTGCTATATCGACTATCTCTTCCACGGATTTTTTGACAACTTTTGTAGGGTCTTTTTCATCAACTTTTTCTGAGCTGATAAAAACTACAAGAACGGATTCGCCAACTTTTCCGCTCATCTCTTCCTCATCGACTTCCTCTGAAAGGCGAGTTCTCTCAACTACTTCATACCTAAAATAGTCGCAATGGAGCATGAGTAGCCTCAATTCGATACCTTCTTACCTAAACGGTGTTATAAAATAGTTATTTAACTTTAGGGTTATTAAAATTAAATCTCTTCAATGAATAACTTTTGAACTCTATCCCCTTTTTGTTGATATACTGCTTATCGAATTTAACTATAGTTGGTATCGATTAGATTCAATAATGTGAAAATTATGGTTGCATGTAATCCATCAAAGCTAGATGTCAAATTAGTCAATTGACTAAAAATGTATAGTGAAATTTTAAGGAGGATAATGTTTTTAAGCAAAAATCTATAAAGTATGCCCCAAAGAAATGGTTGAAGTCGCTTATCATTATCTTCCGAAAATAGAGGTTTCAATTCCTATCATTGATGAGCAAATCCTTTACGATCTAGCCAAAAAATACGGCACTCCTTACTTTCTTATAGATGAGGCTACGCTCCGCTCGAAATTAAGGGAATTGGTAGATGGGTTTAAAGATTTCTCCAGTAAAGTCAGAGTCGCCTTTTCTATGAAGGCTAACTTTAACCCTGCTGTCATAAAGACCTTCGTCTCCGAGAATACTTTCTTTGACGTTACATCAATAGGCGAATTATTCTTCTACTTAAAGTGTGGAGGAGCAACTGAAAACGTAATTTACACGAGTGTCACTGAGACTGAAGAGGAGTTTTGTGAAGCACTAGAAAAAGGCGTTGGGCTTATAGTGGTCGGCTCATTCAATGGTCTTTTAAACTTGATCGATGCTGCCTCAAAGAAAGAAATGATGCCGAAAGTAATGATTCGAGTCAATCCTGAAGTAGGCGTGAAAGCTGAAGTAAGGGCATCATATAGATATGGTAAATTTGGAGTTCCTTTTAACAGTCCTACTTCAGACAGTGCTGTGAATTTGCTAAGAAAGATCCTTAATACCAAGAACTTAATCTTCGAGGGCTTTCACTTTCATCTAGGTTCTCAGATAGAGAATCCTATATGCTTTGTCAACGCTTTAGAGAAGTTAGAAGCATTTGTTCTAAAAATGCGTAAAGAGTTCCCTGACCTACATGTAAAGATCATAGACATTGGTGGTGGCACTCCTGTATCATATGGCAGTCCTGTACCTAGCCCAGCAGAAATCGGTAGTATTGTGACTAAAAAACTCAATGCAATGATTCAGAGTCTTGGGGATCAGTTCATGCTTATTGTTGAGAGTGGAAGGTTTCTATCTGCTGAAGCTTGTATGTTAGTTTCAAAAATAGTAAACTCAAAAGTCTATGGGGGACAGAAGTTCATCTTCGTTGATGCTGGCTATCACTTACTTTTAGATGCTGCTCTGCTTCGCCAAGAATATCCTCAGGAAGTTGTGCCTTATACAGAGAATACAGATAACCTCAAGATCAATCTTGCAGGTAGATTATGTGATACTTATGACGTCTTTCCTTTATCTCCTGCATCTAAGCTCTCAGGGGCTGAACCAGGCAAGCTAATAATGTTTAGAAATGTTGGTGCCTATTCCATAGTCTTCAATATGCCCTTCCATTGTCAGACAAAGCCTCCTATATTGTTGAGGAGAATGAATGGTGAATTCGTATTGGTCAGAAAAAGTGAAACTATAGAGGAGCTTTTTGAAGAGGAAGGCGGCAACACTAACACTGAAGCCTAACTTAGCTTATCACATTATTTTTTCTATTTTAAACAGATTAATTAGGAAGTTAAAAAAATAGAGATTAAACTAGAGTCACTTTCTTGCTAAAGATATCATCAAAGGTAGAACTTTCATACCCATTAAAGTCTTTAAGCTACCCTTAGATGCCTCCTTCTCTGTAAACCTGCATGTACCATCTTTGATTATATTACTTCCAGATATGAGCAATGGCACTGGATCTGCACTATGGTTCTTGATCTGACAGGGTGTTGAATGATCTGCAGATACAGCAATTATAACTTCATTTAAATTGATGAGTTTTAACAAATTTCCAAAGAACCTTGAGTCAATATCTTCTATCACTTTCTTCTTCAGAATAGCATCTCCATCATGTCCAGGCTCATCAGGTCCCTTTATGTGCACATAAATACAATCATAATTCTCTAGAGATTCAGTAATCTTTTTCGCTTTGATTTCATAATCTTTAATCCCACCGGCTTCAACCTCTGCCATACCTGTTAGCCTAGCTATACCTCTCTCTACAGGCATATCTAATAAACATGCAAACTTTAAGCCGTACTTCTCATTAAGTCTTTTAAGCTTAGGTAAAGAATTACCTGCATCTCTTAATAATATAGCATTAGCAGGCTTCTTGCCAGATCTTTCTCTAGATAAATTTACAGGATGATTCATCAAAATTTCTATCGATTTTTCAGTGAATTCATTGATTAGATCGGCAGAAAGCTTTGTCTCAAATCTATCATCTAATGCTTTAACTTTCTGTAACTTTAAAACTCCCTTCTCTGCCTTTGCAACTCCAACACCTTTTAACCTTGAGTATGCTGGATCTGAGTTGGATGCATTTGATGATAGTGCTATACCTTCTGCTCTTATCGATAAAACTGCTCTATGGGCTACAGTTGATACAAATTCAAAGGAAGTCTTTGGGTAAGATAGTTTTACTTGCTTATTGATAGATTCTGCAAGTACTTTTGCTTCTTCGCTTGATAGATCTCTCCCAGCCCTTCTATCCAATATGATCATATCTTTATCAATAGTTGCAAAATTAGCCCTTAAAGCAAGGTCTCCATCTTTAAAATGAACTCCTGAGCCAATAACCTCTATAACTCCCCTTCCAGCGTAACCTTCTTTGAATTCATAGCCGAGCATATGAAAGACAGCTATATCTGATTCAGGCGAGATATCTTTACCCACAGGGTAGACAAGACCGCTTATACCTTTTCTAGCTAAAGAGTCCAAATGTGGTGTATAAGCTGCCTCAAGAGGTGTAACATAATTTAACCTAGGATCAGGTCTATCACCTACACCATCAAGCAGAACATAAATCATTTTGCTCATAACTTATCATCATTATTTTTAGCTATAAGACCCTGTTGAAGTTTGCTGAAGCTTTGACTTTCTTATTCTTTGAACTATAGTGGCTACTTTTCCTTCAAAATCTGTGTAAGCTGAATTAAATACAGAAAAGGCTTCAGCAGGGGAGCTGTAATGGCTATAATATGGTTGCGTTAATTCTATATCTTCTTTAGTAGACATATAAAGGAGATGATCGCTCTGTTGAAAGAGCCTCCATATTTTTGTAATACCTGCATCATTAATTTCTTTGATATAAGGCGCTAGGTTCAAAATTCTGTCAAAGCTTATCCTTTGCATGGAATTTTCTAACCATGGACTCGTATCATTCTTATCTGCCCATGATATAGTCCTAACCTCTGGAACTATGATAGTTCCAGTTGATTGAACATCTCTTATGACTTCTGTTGGCATGCTCCATCTTAGATTGTCTTTTTTAGCTATCTCTATAGGCAAACGATTTAGAAATTCAAATATCCCTGTATCCTCAGGATTATATTCACCAAAAGTCTCTATCTCTAAAGCAATCAATATAACATCTCCAGGCGTAGCAGAAAGCCAATTACAATACTTTTCAGCTGTTAAAGGGAATTCATTCCATGTCTTTTTTGAGAATCTGAGCCTTACATCATTAGACAATTCTTTATGTCTGAAGAGCAATTTAAGTCCCTTATCCCCTGACGAGGAATATACATAATTGGGATACTTCCACTCAAGAACATCATCTACCCCTTCTGTCAAGACGCCTTCATAACCAGTTTTCTCTACAGCTTTTGCCATAGAATCATTGTAAATAAGCTCAGTATTCTCAAAAACATTTGGTTCAATTCCAAACAATTTCTTCATGAGTTCACGATGCTGTCTGACTTGTTCAATAAATTCCATCATATCGTCTGAGCAAAGGCTAGCCAATGAATGATAGTAATTCCCTCCAAGAATCTCTACATGCTTTGTGGCAACCAGCTTTCTCAAAAGCTCTATCAATTCAGGCTTGTACTTTATTACATTTTCAACAAAAAGCCCGCTTAAACAAAGAGATAGTTTAAAGGGCTTTTCCGATTTTTCAGTAGAATTTATCATTTCCAGTAAAGTATTAAGAGTTGGATTGTAGCATTTATTCAAGAACTTAGTAAAAACTTCTTGGTTCAGCTTATCATCAAAGTACCTATCCATTAAAGATGCTCCTTCTGCCATCCTTTTTGCTCTCTCATAAGGAAAGGCTCTGTTGAGCCTTGTAGGTTGATGAATATTCAAAGAAAGGCAAATATGCTTACTATTCACATAAGTATCTTTTACTTGCTCTTCTGAATTGATCAAGCTCTTCATCCGATAGTAGATGCTTAATCGCCTTTATAAGCATACAAGCTCTAGAGCTCATAGGAATTTGTCTAAACATATATTTCTTCTCTTATCATCTTACACTCTTTTTCATAATCTTCATCAATGCATTCAATTAAGTATCCACGATTTTGTTATTTTGCAATCCATAAAGACTATTAATCTTTATACATAAAATAAGTAAAGATAAGGCTTGGGCGAGCTTAGAAAAGATTACTTTACAGATAGGCTTGTAATAATCACGAAAGATAGGACTAAACGCCCTATAGATCTTAAGATTGAAGAAGAGATCAGTAAAGAATGTCCTTACTGTCCTGGTCATGAGACTATGACTCTACCAGCAGAACTTGTACTTGTTCAGAGAGAAGGGACGCTCATTAAGCTCACTGATACAGAAGGAGAGATAATTAAAGATTGGTGCGTGAGAGTTTTTCCTGATAAATTTCCTGTGGTATCCCCTGATGTTGCTATTGCTTATAGTGACGAACCTCTTTATCGTGAACCTGCTTATGGTTACCATTACATTGTTGTAGCTACACCAAGACACGATGAATTTTTTTCAAAGATGAGCTTAGACCAGTGGGTAAACGTACTCACAGTAGTCCAAGATAGAGTTAGATGGTTATACAGTCAAAAAAACGTGTCTTATGTCTCTATCTTTGCAAATCATGGAAAAGAAGCAGGTGCTCTAATCGAGCATCCTCATTTTCAGATAATTACTTTACCTCGTTTGCCTCCTCTTATAGAACAAGAAGCATCTAAGGTGCAAAAATCTATGCGTGAATTAGGGATTTGCCCCATGTGTAATGTATTGCGTGTTGAATCAGGCGGACCGAGACAGATTCTCGCTACAGATCATTTCATTGCCTTTAGCCCTTGGGCTCCATCACATGTTTTTGAGTACTGGATCTTCCCAAAGAAACATCAGACTAGCATCCTTAGAATTACTCAAAAAGAAATCAAAGATTTGGCATTGATCCTTAGATCAACATTAGGTGGCTTATCCAACGCTCTAAACGAACCACCCTTCAGCATGATATTTCATATATCTTCTGAGAAAAAGACTACAAGGCAACTTCATTGGCATATAGAGATCTATCCTCAAATCAAAAGATGGAATGGTTTTGAGAGGGGTACTAATACATACATAAATCAGTTTTCACCAGAGCAAGCAGCTGAATTGCTTGGTAGCGCCTCCAGGAAAGAGATTGCCAAGCTCGTTGGCATCTTTTGATGATAGATTTGAGTTGTTTAATTATGAACCTAAGAAGGTGGTCGATTATAAATGCGATGGCTTATTCTAAAGATTAAACATGAAATGTTTGCTCTAGTAACATCACAGAAGGTGAGTTGAAAATTATGGCTAGGCGAAATTTGAAAGCTGTAATTCTTGCTGGTGGTCTTGGGACAAGGCTTCGTCCATACACCCTCTTCATGCCCAAGCCCATGTTGCCATTAGGCGATAAGCCTGTTCTTGAGCACTTGGTATCTTGGCTTTATAAAAATGGCATAAGAGAGATAGTTATCTGTGTGGGCTATCTTAGAAGGATAATAGAAGATTATTTCAAAGACGGGAAGGAATTGGATGTTAAGATTACATATGCAAGGACAAATACGCCTATGGGAACAGCAGGCCAGTTGAAGAGTGCAGAGAAGTTCATAGATGGAACTTTCCTATGTGTTTACGGAGATTCAATTTATGATTTTAATGTTAAGGATATGATAGACTTTCATGATAAGAAGAAGGCACTGGCTACTATAGCTTTAATCTCATATAAAACTACTCTAAAGTATGGTTTCATAGATATTGATGAAAATGGATTGGTTAAGAGATGGAGAGAGAAACCCAGCATTGAGGGACTCATCAACATTGGTTGCTATGTTATGGAACCAAAGTTTCTAAACTATATACCAAAGGATACTAGGTTCGGAATGAATTTTGCCTTTGATAAGGCTATAGAGGCAAAAGAGAGAATATATGGCTATATCGCTAAAGGCAGCTTCATAGATATAGGGGATAAGAAAGGCTATATTGAGGTTTATAAGAAGTATCTGGATAAATTAGGGGATATAATCTGATCTAAAATTCGACTCAGTTAAGTATCTAAAAAGATATTTGACTAATTATAATGTAATCCTCTTATCGCTCTAGAATGAAAGCTCTTTCGTGTTGGGCTTTCGCTGGAATGCGACTCATTATCATGACATCGTATCTCTGGCCCACCCCGATTGGTTTAAGATTTTCCGCGAGGGCAAAGGCACTCTCAAGCTTCTGACTTCTTTCTGCATAAATTTCAAAGAGCACATCTCCCTTAACAACTTCGTTGCCGATCTTAACCTTCAAGAGGACACCGGCACCCTTCTCCTTCGGCGCACCAGCCTCTCTAGCTATCTGAACTATGTCGTTGTTATTGATCCATAAAACCTTTCCATCATGGTTTGATACTACCTTTGCTACTTTGTCCCCCACCTTTATATCTTCGGGTTTGATACGTGGGTTTCCGCCTTGAGATGAGATGATCTCTCTAAGCTTTGCCTCAGCCTTGCCTGTTCGAAGAATCCTTGTTGCCTCATCTCTACTGCACTCAACCCCTGACATCTCAAGGAGCATGCTTGCCAGGTTGATGGCCTTGTCCTGCAGATCGACAGGACCCTTACCCATCAGTGCCTGTAAAGCCTCTCTTGCTTCAAGAGCTGGACCTACAGCAAAGCCTATAGGTTGCTCTCCAAAGGTTACGGCGCACTCAACCTTGATGCCCAATCGCTCTCCAAGCTCGATAAAGTTTCTAGCAAGATGCTGGGCTTCTCCTATGGTCTTGATCTTAGATCCTCTACCCGTTGGTAAATCGATTACTACAAAATCGGCTCCAATGGCTTTCTTTTTGCTCATGATTGATGGTAATAATAGTGGATCAATCGAGAGAGGATATTCGACTTGAATGAATAGGTCATCTGCAGGTGCTAGATCAAGAGTCCCTCCCCAAGCCAGACATGCCTTTGTCTTCTTCACCACATCTCTAATTTCCTCCAAGCTCAAGTCTACGGGGCATAAGGATTCGACTCTGTCTGCAGTTCCGGCAGGAGATGTTATCGCCCTAGAAGACGTTTTGGGAATGGTGAAGCCTGCTGCAGCAACTATAGGAACCACAAGAATGGTAGTTTTATCTCCTGGAACTCCTCCAATGCTGTGCTTATCGAGAATAGGATGATTCTCCCATTCCAAGATTTGCCCGGTTTCGACCATAGCCCTTGACAGGGCTTCGATTTCATTCATATCCGTCCCTCTTACATGAAGAGTGGTTACAAATGATGCCAGCTCGATATCACTCAATTGCTGATCGACTACGTCCCTGACTATAGCCCTAATTTCCTGAGAATTGAGTCCGTAACCAAGAATCTTGTCATGGATATACGTTAAAGATTCAGGTCTCTTTACTGGAAATAGATCGACTTCATCTCCAGACCTTACGCCCAGTCCGGATTGAACCTCATCAAACACGCCTATAGTATTCCTAGGGAACCTTGTCGCTATGTTGACTATTGCTATGACAGACTTGTCTTTGTACGTAACTTGCACCCTATCAGAGGTGCGCACTCCAAGTAGGCTGGCATCTTTATCATCCATGATGACTATGAGCTTTCTGCCAGCCTCTATCCCCAAAACCTTAACCTTGAACTTCATGTGCCAATTTTCCGATGGTCTCATAGTTCAACGGAGATATAAGGCGATTGCTCTATGCGGAAATTTGGTGGTGAAGGGCAGTATCACATAAATACAATTTTGGCTAAGAAGAGTTGGAGAGATATGAGGTACATCGATTTCGTCGATCTTGACTACAGGCCAAGTAAGGATGATGTTATTTGCGATTTTTTTGTTGAGCCCGAGGGCATTGACTTAAAGGAGGCTGCTGGAGGGGTTGCCGCTGAGAGCTCTATAGGCACTTGGACCGAACTCAAGACCGAAAAGCCTTATGTCAAAAAATTACAAGCAAAAGTGTTCAGAATTGATGGGAATAGCGTAAAAATAGCATACCCTATCAAACTCTTCGAACTTGGCAATATGCCCAACATTATGAGCAGCATAGCTGGGAATGTCTTCGGTCTTAAGACTCTGAGGAATTTGAGGCTTAACGATATAACTCTGCCATCAAGAATCTTAAAGAGTTTCAAGGGTCCAAAGTATGGAATCCCTGGCATTCGAAGAATCATGAAGATTTCTAACAGACCATTAGTAGGTACCATCATTAAACCAAAACTTGGATTAAAGACAGAGGATCATGCAAGAGTTGCCTATGAAGCTTGGGTTGGTGGATGTGACATAGTTAAGGACGATGAGAACTTAAGTAGTCAAAGGTTTAATCCGTTTGAAGAACGTGTCATAAAAACTTTGGAGAAAAGAGACAAAGCTGAGGAAGAAACTGGAGAAAAGAAAGTCTACATGGTTAATATCACAGCGGAAACTGAAGAGATGCTGAAAAGGGCGGATTATGTGCTTAAAAATGGTGGAGAATACGTTATGGTTGACATTCTGACATGTGGTTTCTCTTCCTTACAAACACTGCGTGAAAGAGACTTTAACCTTGTAATCCACGGGCATAGAGCTGGGCATGCAACGTTTACAAAAAATCCAAAGCATGGAATTTCAATGCGAGTAATAGCTAAAGTTGCGAGAATCATAGGTGTTGACCAGCTTCATGTCGGCACCATTGTGGGGAAGATGTTTGAAACAAAAGAAGAAGTAGCAGAGAACTGTTTAGCGTTAAGAACAGAATTGAACACATTAAAGCAGGTCTTGCCAGTTGCTTCAGGCGGTTTACATCCTAGATTAGTTCCGACATTGATCGAGTTTTTTGGAAAAGACTTCATTATCCAAGCTGGAGGAGGTATTCACGGTCACAAATATGGAACGTCAGCGGGAGCAACAGCAATGCGTCAGGCAGTTGATGCTACTTTAGAAGGAATAACCTTAAGCGAATATGCTAAGACACATAAAGAGCTCAAAATAGCACTGCAAATTTGGAAACAATAAGATCAAAGGTTTGAATTCACTCAAAAATCCATGGATACCTTCTATGCATTACCTCAATTATTGAATGTGGAGAAATTATTCCCTCTTCACATATTATGCCATGAATGAAATCACGCCTTGTCACATCAAAAGCTGGATTTCGTATAATCAAGTTTTTAGGAGGATTTTTCCAAATTTCACCTGAACTCCTTTCCTCTATTTTCTCATAATCCCCATACATGGTTACTGGATCGAACTTTAAGAGCTCTGTAACTATGTAGAAGGGCGTTCTGGCTTCATGAGCCAAAAGAGCGATCATGCTTGTTCCTATTTTGTTTATCACGTTTCCCTCCGAAGTTATGGCGTCCGCTCCTACGATCACAAGGTCAACTCGATTCATGAAAAAGCGAGTAGCCGAATCTACGATGAAGGTTGTTTTTATACCTAATCTCAGCATTTCTTTAGCAGTTATTCTGCCTTGAAAAATGGGCCTGGTTTCGGTGCAGATGACCTCAAACGATTTTCCCTCCTTTTTCGCTTTTTCCAGTACATAATTTACCGTGGAAGAATGGCAATGAGTTAGAATAACCGAGTTATTCCGTATTCTTCTAGCTCCTATCTTAGCAATCTTTTCCTTCGAGTCTTCAAGGTCTTTTAGAAACTCTCCCGAAATCAATGAAATTGATTCAGCCAACTTCTTAACGTTTTTTTCTTGGCTTTTTTCTACTCGGCTGATTATCCATCGGACAGCATTTCTCATAAGTGGCTCAGTTTCTCTAGAAGCAAAAAGAATCTCCTTAGCCTCTGAGAGCTCGTTCAAGAATTCTTTTTTGGTTTTGGCTTCTGTTTGCCTTGCTTGAACTTCTAATGCTTTAATGGCAGCTATGGCGACGTTTCTTGCACCTTGAACTTCAAGTCTTTTTATCTTTTCAGCAGCAGATTGAATCAACTCAAACAACAATCTCCACCTGCAAGAACTACTACTCCTTTAGCTGACAAATGCTATAAACCTTCGGTATCTATTAGGGAAAGAATATACTCAGCGCATCCTGACGACTCAGTCAAATGCCTTTATCTCATTCGTTCTGATTAACTCTGAGACATCATCGTCGTCTTGATTAAAATCTCTCTCCACTTTATTATACTTTATCTTCTTTAACCTTTAAGATTGAATCAATTAAGGCTATGATGTCTTTTAAAGAGTCTATAACATAATCGGGCTTTGCTTCGATTAGGTTTTTAATACTTGATACTCCAGTCGGTACAGCCACAGAAATGACCTTAGCCTTCTTTGCTGCTAAAATGTCTATGACACCATCTCCAACATATATAGCTTCTTTTACATCGATCCCTAAAATTTCTATGGCTCTTTTTATGCTACCCTCATCTGGCTTTAACTCCTCAGAATCCTCTCTTGTAACTACTACATCGAAGAAATCATTCAATTCAAACTTTTTTATGACAATGCTCGTAGCTTTTCGTCCATTATTCGTCACTATTGCCAACTTTAGCCCAAGATTTTTGATTCCAATTAAAGTTTGAAGCGTATTTGGTTGGATTTCAGTCTCATTTGCAGCTTTTAATTCTATCTTCTCAATGATATTCCATAAAGACTTCTTCAAATCTGAGAAGGTTTTTGCATCAGTGCGCTCTTTTATCGATTTAAGCATAGAGTATAAGCTTAAATTTTCAGATAAATTCTCAGTATTCATACCTCTTCTTCTTATCTCTGCAATAGCCTCTTTACGTGCTCTTATGAAATCTAATGCAAATTTTACCAAAGTCCCATCAAGATCAAAGATTACTGCCTTTATGCTCAAACTCTCTGCCACAATCTAAGATAAGTCAAGAATATTAGCATGTTGTTATATGAAGAAATCTATGGCTACAATCTCTGATAGGATTCTATTGCTATTGTCGATAAAGGAGGAAGAGAAGCGCATAGGCATCGATCATATATTTGAGAAGACTCATAGAGATTTATTATTCGTAGAGAAAAGGGAGATTAGTAAAGATGATGTCGAAAGGACAGTAAAAGACTTGATCTCTAAAGGGTTAGTTGAGCGTTTTGATGATGGTTACTCTTTGAGCAAAGAAGGAGAAAAGATCATGGAGAATATAATTCTTGAAAAGGAGAGAGAATTGAACCGCTCTTACACTATGGTCTGGCTAGCTAAGAAGTATTACCCTCATGTTGCAAGATTTATGATACCTTTCCTTAAGGACAGAGCAGTATCTGCTGTAAAAATATTTTCTGGAAAGAGAGACCCTATAAAAGAGGTAGATGCTATATTCGTGCGTTATGTGAAGTATAAGCCTAAGCCGATCTTTCTAACTATAGGTTCAGAGAGTAAGCTCATGTCATTAGTTTTTGACCATTGTATAGATTTCATACCTTACGTGCATAAGCTTGATGCTAATGAACCAGATTTTTTCATTCTCGATCTTGATGCAGGATCAGATATAATGAAAATCCAGAGAGCCTTCGATTTTATAAGATACATTGCCTTTGAATTATCAAACCTTCTTATAGAATTAGAAGTAGAACCTATGGCTAAGTTTAGTGGTTCAAGGGGCTTTCAGATATGGGCTAGCTTTGACAATAGCGAATTAAGAGGAGATTTATTCAAGAGTTATAGAGAGATGGCAATAGCCATCCAGAACAAATTGGAAGAAAGGCTTCAGAATAAGATCGATGAGATGGTTTCTATTTTCCCAGATATAGTGCACCATGGTAAGCAGATAACAACATCAACAGTAGCTCATAAAGAGGAGAGGGCTTCTCAAATCTTGGTGGATTGGTCATCTTTAAAGCCTATGGGGGATGTTAGAGCTCCTTTTTCGATTCATTATAAGACAGGCTTAGCATCTTTGCCTATTCCTATAGATGAAATAAAAGATTTCGATGTAAAAGAAGCCCATCCATTAAGCATCATCAAAAATCTTAGCAGGTATGAGAAAGCGGCTAAGATGAAAAAATGCAGTCCTCCAAAACTCATCTAAAAGATATATAAATATAGACTACGCTTTAAGGAAAGTATATCATGAGCGATTATGATTTTCCTATACTCGAAGTCTTGAACCTTTGGAAGAGTTATAATGGGCATCAGGCAGTCAGAGGACTTGATCTTGAAGTTAAAAAAGGCGAAATATTCGGGTTGTTAGGTCCTAATGGAGCTGGTAAGACAACTACGTTAAAAATCATAGCAGGACTCTTAAAGATGGATAAAGGAATAGTTAAGATCGATGGGATAGATATATCTGAGGAGCCATATGATTATAAAAAGCTAATCGGCTACTTGCCTGAGAATCCTACTCTGCCTGAGTACTTGACGGCTGAGGAATTTTTAGGATATGTGGTAAAGATAAGAGATATCCCATTAAATGAGATTAAGGATAGAATCAACTACTATCTTGAGCTCTTTGATCTTGAGAAGAGAAGAAAGGATCTTATTGTCTCATTATCAAGAGGCATGAAGCAGAAATTGGCTCTCTCGGCTGCTTTGATTCATAAGCCATCTCTCTTAATCTTAGACGAACCTCTTATTGGAATAGATCCAACAGGGCAACATCATATTAAGATTAGGTTAAAGGAAATGATAAAAGAAGGTCGATCAGTACTGGTCTCAACACACATGATCGACACAGCAGAGAGACTTTGTGATAGAGTGGGCATAATCCATAATGGTAGAAATGTAGCCTCTGGCACTTTGGAAAAACTAAGGCGCATAGCTGAGATGGGCGAGGATTCCACTCTTGAGCAGATGTTCCTGAAGCTAACTCAAGAAGCTGAAGAAGTTGTTGAAGAAAAACCGATGAGAAGAAGGCTTTTCGGTCTATTTAGGAAGAGGAAATAATGGGAAAAATCATAACTGTTTTAGTCTTCAAAATAAAGCAGTACTTCGGTTCACTCAGATCATCAAAAGCTAGCTTTTTTTTAGGCATCTTGGCATTTTTAAGTCTTAATTCTATAGGATTTTTATTTGGTATAGGTCTTCCTGATACACCTTTCTGGACAGAGCCCGGTCTTCTTACTGATATCCTCTCAGCCTTCCTCTCCATCTTCCTCGCCTTGAGTCTAACTTTGAGCTTAAGAGGTGGTGTGACGGCTTTTCAAGCAGAACTGGATTTCTTCTTTACCTCAGCTATAAGACCTAGGCAATATGTTTTATCAGACCTACTCTTCCAATTTGTGGTTCTTCATGTCCTTTTCTCTCCTTTCATTCCTTTCATAATAGGTCTAACCTTTCGATTGGGCATAAATCTAATGATTGCACTTATCATAGCTCTTGTCTACGAAATCTACGTTGTTCTAACTTTACTAACCATGCAATCTTTAGGTGCCTTAAACCTAGTTGCGCCTTACAAAAGGACAAAGATTCTTATTGGAGGGATAATGATGGCCCTTCTATTACCAAGCCTAAGCTTTGTGAAATTCTTCCCAGTTAAATATTCTGATCTGCCATACCCATCTACCTTCGTAGCAAAAGCTATGTTTCATCTACTGGAGCAGAGTACTCTTGAGCTATCAAATATATATTTCCTTGGAATTTTTGTAGTTCTTGCTTTCACTTTTCATTATTTTATATCAAAAAAGAACCTATTCTACTATATTAGACCCACCATAATGCTGTCTTTTGGCGAGAGCAGACCTCAAGCTCAGGCCATTCAGCAAAGGAGAGCAGTTGAAACGCTTGGACCTCTGACTACTTTTCTAGCTTTAGACCCTATGAAAGGTTCATTGACGAGCTTTCTTATCAAGAAGCATTTGATACGCATGATAAGAGATGGAAGCCTGTTCTCAGCAATCATACTCTTTGCCATTTATGGAGCAGTCAGCGTGATAACTTCAAGTCTCCCATCAGATACAAGTGCAAGAGCAACTTCTGGACCTTTATTCATGTTAACATTCTATAGCGCCCTTGTTCCTTCCATCTTAGCCATCTCTTGGAACTCTTATGAAAGAGAGAATTTATGGATCCCTCTAACTTCTGGAGGGCACATTGTTGAATACTTCAAGTCCTTCTTTGTAGCTCTATTAATGGCTGCTTTACTTTTACCTTGGGGGTTGATAATAATCTCCCTTCCTTTTACTGGCTTATCCTCCCTATGGCTTATCTTAAGTGCCCTTGCTATTGCATCCTTCTCATCCGCCTTCGCCATTCTTACTTTGATTTTGATAAAGATGCCTAGAGAAGGTAGCATATCTGCTGGATACTTTTTTATTATCTTTTTACCTATGATTGGGGCTTATGCTGGAGCTCTCCCATTTTTGACAATGCTAATCTTTGCTCCAGACTATACTATACAACTTCAATTATTGCTTGCTATGTTTTTGATAAGCTATTTAGCAACGGCTTTGATTGGACTCTTAAAGCTGATCGAAAGGAAGGTTAAATCCATTAAGATATGATTTGATCATTTAACGATTAAAATCATGTCAAGCATACTATCAAGCTCATTAAGAAAATTAGAGAACTTATCTATTGGTACTACAGGAACTTTGCTTACAAAGAAGACTCGCTCACTATAGAGTGTAACTATTACTGGGATTACATATGATAGGTTAAGCCTTTTTACCTCTTCACTCATCATAAGCTTCTCAGCTCTTTTTATCTGGGCTTCTGCTACTTTTAATATGCTCGATAATCCCATCGAGCGGTGCCAGTGTTTACAATCTATTGCCAAACCCTTCTCATCTCTAACTGCCAATACATCTATCTCTATCTTAGGATGCTTTAGCCTAAAGTTCTGATGAACCTTATAGCCATTGTAAGCCATGATAATGAAAATGAATTCTTCAAAGTCCTTCCAGCTCAAGGCTTTTGAGACTTCATCTATACTTGAACCTAGCTTTAAGGCTGAAACTGAAGCTAATACCTTTGCTCCTTTTTCGAATTGAACAATATTCTCATCAATCTTAGCTATATTCTCGCCTTCAAGAAAGGTTAATGCTTCTTTTAAAACTTCAAAACTTAGCCCACATTTAGAAGCAATTTCCATCAAATCGTGCTTGCCCTCTACAATGTATGGAATCAATTTAAT
>Ga0315314_1000137_pt1 | contig 96477 bp, 86 predicted proteins | sample TDP9_MG_FD_203631 | JGI IMG/M metagenome (GOLD analysis project Ga0315314, IMG submission 203631) | Freshwater sediment microbial communities from Lake Towuti, South Sulawesi, Indonesia - TDP9 | ecosystem: Environmental > Aquatic > Freshwater > Lake > Sediment | place: Indonesia: South Sulawesi...
GGCAAAAGGGGACGTCCTTGATTAGATTGAATTATTATGGTAGGAAAGCTTAAAATCCAAGGCGTTGGAGGAAATATGCCTCGACAAGCCAGGTTGGATAGTCCCGGTACCCTGCATCATGTCATCATTCGAGGAATCGAAAAACGCCGTATCGTGGATGATGACCAGGATCGCAAGAATTTAATCGAGCGATTGGGGCTGGTTGCGTTGGATACCCAAACAAAAATACTGGCTTGGGCTTTGCTGAAAAATCACGCTCATATCCTTTTAAAAAGTGGTCCAAGAGGCCTAGCCCATTTCATGGGTCGTTTTCTCACCGGCTACGCCATCACCTATAACCTCCGTCATCGCCGCCATGGCCATCTCTTTCAAAATCGTTATAAATCGATCGTTTGCGATGAAGATAGCTACTTTCAGGAGCTGGTCCGGTATATCCACCTAAACCCCTTGCGGGCCAACCTTGTTCCGGACCTTGGGCATTTGGACGGGTATCCCTGGTGTGGGCATGCTGCGCTGGTGGGGAAGATCCCATACCGTTGGCAGGACAGCCGTTATGTCTTATCTTGGTTTGGGAAGAGAAAGAAAGATTCGTTACGCGCCTATCGCCGATATCTTGCCGAAGGCGTCTTGCAGGGGCCTCGTCCTGATTTGGTGGGAGGGGGGTTGATTCGATCTTTGGGAGGATGGTCAGCCGTTCTAGGAAGGTATCAGGTGGGGGATCGTCCTTTGGCGGATGCTCGCATATTGGGAGTGGATGAATTTGTGGCGCGGGTATTAAAGGAAGCAGAACCAAGAGTTCATTATTTATTCCGCTCGATGGGTAACCAGGGCCGGATGGAAAGACTCATCGAGGAAAGCTGCAGGGAAAAAGGGATTGGGAAAGCCGAGATAAGGGCGGGAAGTCGGCGCAAGCAAGTATCCCAGTTGCGAGCTGAGCTTGCCTGGAAGATGCAGGAGGAGTTCGGCCTTCCTATGGCTGAAATTGCGCGGCAGCTGGGAGTGTCCAACTCAGCTATCGCCAAGATCTTAATCAAGCCCCGCACAAAATAATTCATTCCAGTCAAGGACGTCCCCCTTTCCCCATTCAATGTGGGTGGATCGCTTGGGAATACCCGGCCGGAAGGGATCGGAAAGAGTGGCCGAAATGGGCCGGAAGATCCATCAATATTCGAAAGACAAAAAGTCTGAGTAAATTGGGGAATGGTAGTAATTGGGTCCCACGTCTGAGGAACGAATGACCCTGCGAATTTTAAAAAATAATGATTACGTAATGATATGGACATCTAAAATAATAGCATGGAGATTGAGCTTAAACAAGAAAGCCCCAAAAGGTTTCTCCTCAAGAAAGGAACGGCTTCTAATCTGGATCGGAGAGATTCTGTTGACAGGATAAGCGAGAAAAGATAAACTGACGGGCATCAATCTAGGAATTTACTCTTTCCATCTTCAACGACCAATTTGATTGGAGAAGGGATGGAAGAAGCAATTCAAAAAGCCCATCTATGGCCTAAATTTCAAAAAGGCTGACGATGGGCTTTCGTTTTTTAGGAAAAAAGGAACAGGAAGATATTTTATGTAAGGAGACGAAAGATGATTAAGAAATTGATGATTTTTTTGGGATGGATTTTGTTGATTGCCTCAACGGGATGTAGGCTTGAGACTCCGGAGATAAGAGGTGTGGTTTTGGATGCGGAGACGAAACAGCCTGTGCCGGAAGCCTGGATTCATGCGAGATTAGGTATTACGACGAGAACTGTACAAGGAGATGTTCATGGACATCTATCTGTGAATCCACCACATACGAGAAGTAATGAGAGAGGAGAGTTTCTAATTCCAGCTTGGCATTTTGACCCACCTCCAGTTCCATATGGATTTGGGACAAAGGTGGAACATTTTAATATGAGTGCGGAAACCATTGATGATAGGATAGGTGGTTTTGGTTTGAAGGATTATGAAGGCAAAGATGTGATTGAAGTTATTATTTATGTAAAACATTTGGAGGTAGTGATAAATGATAGGGATTATCTTCACTCAGGTCACTCTTTATTCCTAGGTTCTCTCGCTTGGGAGAGTTATAAGAAGGGGAATATTGAAGAGACTATTCATTGGTATCTTCGGTCCTTATATGATTATTGCTTTTGGGGGAGATTCTCCAATGAATTACCAGTGGTAAAAGAGGGTTGTGATGAATGGGAATTGAATTATGCAATTCTCAAACATGAGAGGTTCCTTAAGAGACTGGGGGAGCCTAAAACTATGGATCAAAGGACATATTATTCGGCAACATTGCGTCATCTGGGCTATTTATATAAACGGAAGAAAGATTATAAAAATGCCTTGGATGCATTTGAAAAGCTCGTCGATTTCAATAAGAAACGGAATGTGATGATTTTTATGAGTCAAGATGAAAGTCAGATAAGGGAAGTGAGAGAAATATTGGGAATAAAATAGAAAGGCGGTTTTATGATGAAAAGAAAATTAATTGCAATATCTTTTCTAATTCCAATCTATTTTTCTTTCACACCCTTGTCCCAGGGGCTTCACACCGATGCAGACCGTGGTGGACACCAAAAGGTTGTGGAATCGGGAGTTGGTCTGAAGAAAGATGTTCATAGAGGTGATGCTAACGAGGGGGAAGCTTTCAGAGATTGGGCTGAGGAGGCCCTGCCTGGTTTTCGTATAGGAGTCGAAGAAGAGGATAATACCATTCCAGGTCTTCATCCTGAGCCAAAGAGTGTAAATGGCCGGGGGAATTCTTTCCAGCACTTTTACAATTCCAAGACAGGAAAGGGATTATTTGGGGTATGGAAGTCAGCAGTGGGACGGGCCATGGATCATCTGTATGAGGTTCAGAAGATTACTGGGTATAACTGCGTATCTCCAGCCAAAGATAAGCTGACGCCAGAGGAAATAAGGAAGCTTAACGATTATTTGGCTCGGATCATGCATTTGATTGCTGAAATGTGCAATCCTGATCACACCCAAGATAGGCCACATATGATTATCAACGAATTTGAAAATTATGTTGCGAAAAATTGGGATGGGATCATAAATTCAGAGGTTTTTAAAAAGATCGTGAATCCAGAAGCTTATTACGAGTGGATTAAGGGGAAAGAGAATTGGACTATGAATGATCCGGAAAAATTTATTAAAGACCTTGCCAATATAAGCAAAGATTACTCTTCGCAAAGTTCGGGGATGACGCAGGAGCAATATGCGGCGAGGGTGAGTGAGCTTATAGGGCAGGCGGTTCTATATACGGGGGGATATATTGATGCAATTTATAAAGAGCTGAAGCAAGGGGGGTATTTTGGTAAATTGGAGGGCAATACATTAGTGATGCTGACAGGTCTTGTGTCGGATGTTTCCAGCATTTTGGGGTCACTTGCGAATGCAACGGGGGGCGTTGAGAATGGGTTTTGCGTAATTCCCCCTCAACCGATAAATCCCGCTGGTGATCATCCGGATGATCGGTTTGATGTTTCGGATGAGTATTATTGGGAGAGGGAATTTAAGTTAGGTGAATGGGATCTGACGAATCTTTTTTTAAGAACAGCAATTAAGAAAGGGAAGATAGGGGTTTGGTATAGGAAGCGGTTCATGGAGATATATGTTGAGGGAAGAACAAAGTATAAGGATGCGCCTCAGGAGGTAAAGGATGTCCTGGAGGAAGAGTTTCAGGCTTTGGGCAAGAAGCTTGAGGGGAGGAGTAATCTGGCGGAAAGCGACTGGAAGGGGGCGCCGGATGTGGCGCTGTTTACAAATGGGTTTTATAACCCATCCATATCCCTGATGCTGAAGATTGGGGAGCCGGTTTCGTTTCAGGATATTGATTTTGATCCTGGGATTGTGAGGGATCATCCGGTCATGTTGGTGCCGACGGGTGGGTTCTATGGGCTTAAGAATTCTGAGGCTGTAAAGGCGAGGCTTGAGGAGTATGTGAAGAATGGGGGAACTCTGGTACTTTTTGGTCAGCAGCATGGATATGATTGGGGGTTGTTACCAATTCCGGCAGATCCAGAGACTGGGGAAAAGAAGCCTGTTTCGGGTTATGGTTATCAGGAGGACCAGAGCTGTGCGTTTAATTCGGTCTATATCGATACTTATCATCCCATTTTATCTGTATTTTCCACTTCCACTGCCACTATAGGGGTGGATGGGTATTTTACTTCCTATCCAGAGAATAGCACGGTTATGCTGCGCAGGACTGCCAATGGCCAGCCGGCCATGATTCTGTATCCATATGGCCAGGGATATGTCATCGCCGCAACCTTGTATACAGACTTTGCCTTAAGTCACCATCAGGCCAACGAGGCAGAAGTCAATTTGGTACAGAACATCATCTCTTGGGCGAAGAAGCCGGAGGCTCTCCCCGAGACTAAGCTCGGGGAGAGAGTGTCAGTGTTAGTGTCAGTGACGAATCATACAGATGCGGATGGAGCTTCAGTTAAATTCAGCATTCTTGATCCAAGCAGAAAGAATATTGGGGAACAGACTGTAAGTCTAAATCTCCAACCTGGTCAAGTTGCATCTATACCTGTAACTTTTGCCTCATCCTCAACCTCAGCCTTAGGTATCTATCACATTGATTACACCCTTCTCGATGGTCAGGGAAATATCGTTCAGCCGCGGGCGGAGACGGATTTGGGGCGGTTTGTGGTGAGCAACCCGCCGAAGAAATGGACTTCGGAAAAGCCGATATGGTTTTCTGTTTCCACCTCTTCCCAGGAAGTTCTTTATGGCTCTCCCTTTGATTATACCTTTCATATTTTTAACAATACCGATGATACAAGGCACTTGACCATAAAAAGTTATCTGAGACATACAGCAAGGAGTCGTGAATGGTCGGTCGTAGCTAATCCTCATGGTGAGACCATTGTCTCAGGCACAGATTTATTCATTGATTCGTTTTGGATGTTTGAGACGATGGAGTCTACCCTCTATGATGAATCGGGACAGGCTATAGCGAAATATGCGTTAAGCTTCAAGGGTTTCCTTCCGTCAGCGAGTGTTTCCGTATGGGTAGAGAAGCCAGTTTATATTAAAGGTGATTCAGTGAGTATCAATGCTTACTTTAAAAACGACAGATCTGTGAGTTGGCATTGCGGTATTAGGGTAATAGTTTTGGACCCCAAAAACAATAAAATTTTTGAAGATTTGAACGTTGTTTTCTTTCCTCCATATGGAATAGGCTCATTCGAAAAGCATTTTTCGCTGCCGATATCGCCTACTCCGGGCAGCTATATAGTCATGGTAGAGGCATGGTCTGGAGACTGGGTGGTCTCTTCGGGCTCTGCGAATTTTGAAGTCCTTCAGAGCCAGATTTCAGTTACTCCCGCCATTCCCTCTGTCCTTACAACAGGCAGCAAAAATTTTCGCTTCACCATCATGAATACCGGCAGGATCGGTGTAGCCTCTGGGGTCCTGGATGTGAGCCTCCGAGACCCTGACGGATCAATCGTTGATTCGAGTAGCAGGACTTTTTCCATGGGGGCTGGGCAGAGTATCACATTAGATATCCCGCTAAACATCTCCCCTCTTAAATTTGGCACATATTCTTTAAGCTATGCACAGTCTGATGAGACCAAGGAGGGGAAGCCGGCCATATTTTTTTTTACCAATGCCGCCATCATCAATGTTGTCTTTAATGAAACTTCTTACCGTGTTCGGGAGACGGCAAACCTGGCCGTTGAGGTGAAAAACACGGGGCAGTTTAATCTGGAGAATGTACCGCTTACAGTCTCCGTTCCAGATATAGGCTTTAGCGATACAAGCTCCATCACCCTTGGGCCGGGGCAGACTTTCTCCAAGCAGTTTACCATCCTGATTCCGGAAACCACCGCAGCCGGGCAGCATGAGGGGAATGTGACCCTTACCCTCTCCGGGGCCAGTTCTATAGCGCAGAGTTTTAGGTTCATCGTTCCCGAATCATCTCTGATGTTGGGATATTCTGGCCTATCTTCTCTTGCTGCAGGGGATACAATAAATCTGGAGATAGAGAATAGAGGAGGAGTAGACACGGTCTATGCCTCAGAAAAATTAATGATTAATGATAATAGAGGAGTAAAAATATATCAGGGAGGTGTTGCGGGTACGATCCTGGCTGGGGAGAAGAAGTCTCTTATCGATATTCAGATACCTTCTCAAACGACCGCTGGACCCGCTTTTTTAAATGTCCAGGTGAAAGATAGTAAGACAGGAAAGAGAGCCTACATTTTAAAAATGCTTGAGGTTACCGGATTGACATCCAATTTAGAAACAAAGACTAATGAAGATGTCTATTTCAAAACAGAAGCAATAACTGGTATATCGAGCATAGCCAATGGCTCTTTTGGGATTGAAGGAGGGAGCTTAAAAATTGCTGTCACCAGGGTCAGGGCAGCTGGCATAGGGGAGTCATCACATTTTCTTCCCAGGCTACCTAAGGAGGGCTGGGTAATCTTCCGGGCGCCCAGTGGCGTCGCTGTTGGGCCAGATGGTTCAGTTTATGTGGTGGATTATTATGATCACCGTATCCAGAAGTTTGACAGCCGGGGGAATCTCATTAACAAATGGGGAGGTTATGGCGGCCAGGGTGGAGAGGAGATGGTATGGCCATCTGGAATAGCTGTAGGGTCAGATGGTTTAGTTTATGTGGCTGACAGAAGGAATAACTGTATCCAGAAATTTGACTCCAATGGGGTATTCATTATGAAGTGGGGGAGTGAAGGCAGTGGGGAGGGGCAATTCTATGCTCCCTGTGGCGTCACTGTTGGCCCAAATGGTTCTGTTTACGTGGCAGATACTTGGAATCATCGCATCCAGAAGTTTACCAGCAATGGGTCCTTCATTACGAAGTGGGGAAGACAAGGAAATGGGGAGGGAGAATTTTATGCTCCTATTGGTATTGCCATAGGAGGTGATGGTTCTGTATATGTGGCTGAGGCCTCGCGCATCCAGAAGTTTAATTCCAATGGAACCTTCCTTGGGCAGTGGGGAAGCGAAGGCAGCGGGGATGGGCAATTTATTTACCCTTCTGGAATTGCTGTAGGGCCTGATGGTTTTATTTACGTGTCCGATGCATTGAATGAGCGCATCCAGAAGTTTAGTAGCACTGGAACCTTTACTGCGAAATGGGGAAGCTATGGCAGGGAAGATGGGCAGTTTAACTCCCCTCTGAGCATCGCTGCAGGGCCGGATGGATCAATTTACGTGGCTGATCATCATAATGATCGTATTCAGAAGTTTGATAGCAGGGGAAATTTCATCATGGAATGGGGGAGTGTAGGTAGTGAGGATGGGCAGTTCGACTCCCCTCATAACGTCGCCATTGGGCCGGATGGATCTATTTATGTAGCAGACACTTATAATTACCGTATCCAGAAGTTTGATAGGGAAGGAAACTTCATTATCGAATGGGGTAGTTACGGGAGTGGAGATGGACAATTTGATTCCCCTGTGGGAATCGCTGTGGGGCCGGATGGCTCTGTTCTTGTGGCCGATTATTATAACCACCGGGTCCAGAAATTTGATAGCGATGGGAATTTCGTTGTCAAATGGGATCGGTATGGTAATGGGGAAGGACAATTTATAAACCCTTATGGTATAGCCGTAGGTTCTGATGGTTCGGTTTACGTAGCCGATGTGGGGAACAACTGCATTCAGAAATTTAGCAGCGACGGCCGCTTCCTCACCCGATGGGGAAGCTACGGCAGTGGGGAGGGGGAATTTAGCGGGCCTTCAGGAATCGCTATAGGGACCGATGGCACGGTGTATGTGGCAGATACGTATAACGATCGTATCCAGAAATTTACCAGTGATGGGGTCTTTCTCATGAAGTGGGGGAGTTATTGTGAAGCGGATACGAATGCGGATGGTATACCAGATCAACCTTGTGATGGGCAATTTTATAATCCGAGAGGAATTGCCATTGGCCCTGATGGCTCGATTTATGTGTCAGATGAATGGAACCATCGAATTCAGAAGTTTGATAGGGATGGGAATTTTATTTCAAAGTGGGGGAAAGAAGGCACGGAAGATGGCGAGTATTATGGGCCTGGGGGAATCGCAGTAGGGTTTGATGGTTTTCTGTATGTGGGAGATATTGGGAATAACCGCATTCAGAGGTATCTTGCTGAAATCCTCTTTGAGACAGATATTCCGATCGATCAGCCGGCCAATATCACCCAGGATTACATATCAAACATAGGCACATTAAATGCCACGGGTAAATTCTATTTGCAGGCAGTGCTCGTTAACAATCTTGGTCAAACCCTTGCCCAGGCCAGTTATCCTTTTTATGTCATCGAGGGTAACACAGTCCTTTTACTTCAAACGGATAAAGAAGTCTATAAGCCTGGTGAGAGGGTGTTAATCACGGGGCAGATTGAGAATCGAGCATCCGACGTGGCAAAGGGGTTGGCCCTTTCTATCAACTCGAAGCTGAACACCCAGAGCTCCGAGCTGCTCTCTGCAGAGTCCTTTAATATCCTTCCTGGTGGGACTCAATCCTTTGAGATAACGACAACTGCGGAGGCTGAAGGAACGGTAATGCTCATCGCAACGGTGAGCCAAAATGAAACTATCCTGGTAGAGGTTACAGACCGGTATGAAGTGGCAAAACCAAAAGTCTCTGTTTCAATGGCTGTGCCTGATGTTGTAGGAAATGAATCCTTTCCGATCCACGTGCAAATCAGAAATGAAGGGAGAGTGGAGGCTACCGTACAGTTTGGAGTTCAGAGTTCGGGATTGGAAGACTCAAAGGCAGTAACGATTGCTGCAGGGGAAACGAAAATCATTCAGTATCAGCAGCAGATTAACCAGGATATGGATTATACCTTTATCTTCGCCGGGGATCTGGAGGGGACGGTAACCAGGAAAGTCTCCTACGGTCTTGGGGCCGACTTGGCCATTAGCGCGCAAGCTATTTATCCTGAGGGGCATGTGGCCGTGCCTGTGACTATAAGCAACACCGGGCCCTTGGCGGAAACACTGGAAGTAGGTTTCCAATTATTATCACCCCCACCCTCATCCTCCCCCATCAAGGGGGAGGAGTCAGAGAAGGGAGTTAAGAAGTCCTACTATTTAGCCGCAGGGGCAAGCATAACAGACATTCTGTATTTTAATCTTACTGAGGGGGATTATCAGATCACCGCCAGCAGCCAGGTCCCTCAGGCCAGTGCTCAGGCAAATTTCTCGGTAAGGAAAGAGAACAAGGTAGAGATGCTCGTATCTGTCGGGGCCCAGGCTGACGGGCTGATTCCGGTTTTAGTCAATCTCACGAATCAGGGATACAATGAGGTCAGTGGAAGTGTGAGTGTGAGTGTGATTGAACAGAACCAGACTTTATGGAGTAGCCAGCAGACCGTAACTTCACTTCCGACTCAGACCTTTCAGCTCTTCACTTTCAACGTCAACCCGGCAGCTATGCCGCCGAAGAGTTACACAATCAAAGTAGATTTCCTGAGCCCTGGTGGCCAGTCTTTAGCTGTGAGCAGTTCATCTTTCGCGGTGAGTGGTCCTGTGTTCCAGATCACGCAGGTACCAGCCTATCAGACCTTTTATCCGGGAGAGGAAGCGGCGTTTAGCTTCAGGGTCAAAAACACGGGCAATCAGGAAGGGGCTTTTGAGTTTCGTCTCAAGGCCTCTGACCTGGTGGATTTAACCAGGCGGGAATGGCTCAAGGCCGGAGAGGAGAGGGAGATTCCGTTCAGCTTTCTGCTGCCGATCGATTTAGAGCAGAAAGACTACTTTGCCGACTATGAGCTGAAGCGTTCGGGGGGCGACGGTTTAAGGGGTCAAGTCAAATACCATCTGGCAGGAATTAATCTAAGTGTTCAGGCATCTCTGGATAAGCCTTATTACCAGGAAGGGGAGACAGCCCATCTGACCCTCCTGGTCTCAGCCCCTACCTCCCAGACCTCAGGTCTAAGCTTGTTTGCCAGAGTAAATTACCCTGGATACGAGTCAAAACAGTCCTTCATTTTAAATAGCAGTCAGGCCCTATTCTTCGCTATTCCTTTGGTCAAGATTACAGGTGAAAAGCTCTTCTTTGGGATTTATCATGAATCAGGCAGATCCATTCATTTAAACTCCCTTTACATCCACAAGGCAGGGGATATCCTTACTATAACAACCGATAAACAGGTGTATCAACCTGGGGAAGTAGTGTCAGTGACAGTGTCAGGGAGTATTAGTGGGAATCTGACTCTATCGGGTCCAGGGGGATACGAGGAGGTCGTTGCTTTTGCCGGTCAGGTTACAAGAGCTTTTGTTCTACCTGCAACGATGATTGCTGGTACGTATTTCATCAATGCCCAGCTCTCAAATCCGAACTCCGAACTCATCACTATTTCCCACCCCTTTGATGTAGCGGGGATTCAGGTGAAGGTGAAAGAGGCGATGTTGGATAAGGCGAAGTATGCTTCCTCCGATATTATTAACCTGAGCCTGGTCATCGAGAGCAATCAGAACTTGGTGGCGACTCTGAAGACCTGGGTGGTCGATCCAGAGAAAGGTTATACCGCCACAGAAACGCAGGGAATAAATTTGGGAGTATCTCAGCCCTTGCTGGCCACGCTGAGCTTCCCCTTCACGGCGAGGAAGCTGGGCATTCATCGTATAGTTTATGGAATCTATTCTGAGGATCTGCTCCTTTGTTCGGGCTCTGAGGCCTTTGACATGGGGGAGGCCATCATTTTAGGGGTTTCGACGGATCAAGCTGACTATACCCAGGGTAATGAGCGGGTGGTCATAGCGGCCAGTCTTTACGGGAGTGTGCCGGCTAGCCTAGAGTTCTTCTTAGATGGGCAGCTCGTGGCCAGCCAGAGCATCTCCTTTTCCAGTTTTGTAACCGTGGGATACACTCTTTCTGATGTTGCTCCTGGCCGGCATACTCTTAAGGCCGTTCTTAGCTCCGGGGGGTTGTCCTCCACGAAGGAAACTTCTTTTGTTTATGGAAGTGCGCTTCCGGATTTGGTGGTCTGGATGAGCAGCGATCAGAAGATCAAAAATGGGGTCATGAAAGTCACGATTACGGTTACCAATCGGGGCCGGAGCGAATCTACTCCTACGATCCTTTATCTTTATGATGGTTCGATTACCGGGGGTTCAGTCCTGACCACTTTTGAGGTCAAAGGTCTCAAGCCAGGAGAGTCCCAGACCTTTAATTATCAATTCAACTGCCTGGGCAGGGCAGGAGCGAACACCCTCTGGGCCATTCTCGACCCTGAAAATAAAGTCTTTGAGTTTCAGAAGGGCAATAATGAGGGTAAGATCATCTTTACTGTACCTGTCTTGACCCTGGAGACTGCTCTGGAGAAGGAGGCTTATTATACTGGGGACACCATTGTCATCACCGGCTTGATTACCAACCTTTCCCAGAGTCCATCGGCTGGAGTAACGCTGATCACAGCCGCCAGGAATGCGGCAGGGGTTCTGGTATTCGAAAACCTGAACGAGATTGCATCAATCGATGGAATGGAGAGGGTCTCCATCAATACCTCGTGGCCAACCAGTATCAATCTCCCGGAAGGGATCTATACCATCACCCAGGTTCTTGAGGGAAGGGCGGTTTCAACGCAGAAGAGCGTTACTTTAAAAATGGGTAAGGATTTTATGATTGTCAGTGATTCTGTCATTAAGAAGGTAGAGGTAGGGGAGGCAGTGCAGTACATCCTGACCCTGACTTCTCTGAGGGGTTTTGCCGGAGAGGTAAGCCTGGCGATTCAGGGTTGTCCTGCGGGTTTCACGGCCTCCTTCGATCCCCATTCTGTCTCCCTGTCGAGAGGGACCGCTCAGACCATTCTCAAGATGATTCCGACGGGTCAGGTGAGGAGTGGGTCTTATGCGATGAGAGTGAGTGCTTCAGGAGGTGGGAGGAGCCATGATCTGGCTCTTTGGCTGGAGCTGACAGATTTTCAGGTGGCTGTTTTGCCCGGGGCGCAAAGGATCAAACAACTCGAAGGAGCAACTTATACCATTGCCCTTAGTCCGGTGAATGGGTTTGATAGTTTGGTGACTGTGGAGATGGATGGGGTGGTGCGGGGGATGAGGGCCAGCCTGAGCGGAAGTCAGGTAACTCTTCCCCAGAATATGACTCTGCATCTGGCTACCTCCAAGTGGCTTCTGCCTGGGCAGTATAAGCTAACTGTAACCGCGAAAGGGAGAGCGGCGATTCATACGCAGTATGCCAATTTGGTGGTGGAGAGGAATCCTCTGATTGCTCCCGGAGTTGTGACTGCGCCTGGGCCGGTGAACAAGCCAGTCATCAAAGCCTTCCAGCCTGATGGGGAATTGGTGAATCAGTTCCCGGTTCTCGATTACAGGTATAGTGTGCATATTGCGGCTGGAGATGTAGATGGGGATGGGATGGATGAAATTATTGTTGGGGCTGGTTCCAAGGATTTGAGGATGCCTGGTTTGGTCAAGGTTTTCCGGAGAGATGGGATGCCTGTGGCGGTGATGGAGGTGGAGGAAGGCAGTAGGAGGAGTCGGGTTACTGTAGCTTGCGGGGATGTGGATGGGGATTGGGTGGAAGAGGTAGCGGTGGGCTCTTACATACGCCATCCTCACCGTTGGAGAGGAATGATCGATGATGAGTGGGATGATCTGGATGGTTGGCTTTCAGAAAGGGTCTGGGATCAGCTTAAGGATTGGCTCGACCATCGGCCGGCCGGTGGTGGGATGGTTAAGGTTTACAAGGTCGCGGGTGAAAGGTTCATCGATACGGGGATCGTGCTGGAGCCATATGAAAAAGAAGGCTATCAAGGAGCACCGAGCATAGCCTTTGGGGATGTGGATGGGGATGGAGTGCCGGAGTTGATCACGGCTCCTGGGCCTGACCCCTTTGCTCCGGCGAAGATTAAAGTCTTCAGGATAGATACGAAAGATGGAGTTGGCCGGTGGAGGATTGCCGGGCAGGTGGCGGAGATCTTAGTGTCCTTCGATGGGAAGAAGGGGGCGAAAAAGGGGAGGAGAGAAGATTGGGGCTGGCATGAACACCATGAGGGTTTTGGGGCGAATGTGGCGACAGGAGATGTGGATGGGGATGGAAGAGATGAGATCATTGTGGGTGGAGGGCCAGACCCGCGGAGAAACGGGAAAGTTATTATTCTATATAACAGAGGGGAAGGATTGTTTACGGCAGATTCTTTTATGGCTTTTGAGCGGAGCCGATTTGGGGCCACAGTGGCCGCTGTGGATGTGGATCTGGATGGGGTGGCAGAGATTATCGCCGGTTTAGGTCCCGGGCCAATGAATAAATCGGTAGTAACGATCTTCCGCAGGGACGGGATGCTTTTGGGAGAATTCCAGGCCTATCCGGATCAGGTGAAGTTTGGAGTAAGAGTCTCGAAAGGAACGGTGGGAGAATAAGCCGTCAAGAGAAGGTCGTTAAACCTAATTCTAATTTGCGGGTCCGCTGACTGGAGGGCATTTTTCGCTCTCATTACCTGATGCATCATACGCAGTTGCAGCGATTATATATGTCTGTCCCGGAGTAAGACCGGTTAGGGTATAAGTTGTCACATTACCAACATCGATTGAATGCTCATCGGGGGAGGCTATCCCGTAATAGATTTTATAACCTGCCAAATCGGTCAATGGACTACCGTCTTCATTCGTGGTTGGAGCATCCCAGGCCAATTTTATTGTTCCTGCTGATGTATCATTAGTGGAGTTAGTTCCTCCTCCGCATCCGCCCAAAAAAGGAACTAATATTAGGAAAATTGCCAGAAAGGGAATGGGAAAATTTTCTTTACGCCTCACAATAATCCCCTCATCTAATCAGGCAGGTTCTTCCCTATTATTTATTACTTGAAATATTGGTGCCCATAAGAATCCTGGGTTGGTCATAAGGGCTTTAGGGCTGACTTGCCTGCAATATTTTTCGGATTTAGCCTGAACAGCCTTTAAATTAATCAGTTTCCCCTAAAATCAGCCCCAATTCCGCCAGTCATTTTTTTGACGGTCTCGAGCAAATTGTCTTTTTCGACGTTTACGACCGCATCGGCCCCAAATTCTCGAGCCAATCTTAAGCGCACTTTCTCATCTCTCGTTAAACCAGCGATGATGATTGGTGAGGCCCCCACTGCCCTGGCGATCTGTGTCTTTCCATTTATGAATGTCGCTCCCGCAAACCCCCCGCAATAAGCCACTTCAACCAGCACGTCGTTCGGAGCCAAAGGGTTTTTCCCGATTTAAAGAACCAGTCCTTCCATCTTCACTCCTTCATTATTGCTAATCCATTATAAATGAGATTCTGCCAACTTCAAGGTGAAAGAGAGGGAAAGAATACAGTCAAAAATCTATCAATCTTGAGGGTACTTTCTTGAATCTTTGGAGGGACAATTCCAAGAAAAAATTTCAAAATCTCTTTTAATTTCTATTAGTTAGGGTGAGTTTGGGAGTGGCATAGCGTTTGCTTCTCGCTTAAAAGGAAATATTTGGCTGAATCCTTTTAGTTTAATAAAGGATTTTTGGTTGGATGGATTTTCGTTTCTGCCGAAATGGAGGGAGAAAATGGCCAGATTTTTATCAATAAAATCAATAAGTTGTAAAATTAAATTCCCCCAAGAAGGCCATTTCTTGGAAGAAACTTAAATAGAGACGAGGTGGCTCTTACTTTTAGAAACTCCCCATCCAATGGGGATGCGGGATTCGATTGTTTCCAATATTTTTGCGCTATTCATAGGTTTAACAAATAAAAATAAATTTTAGGCCGATTAGAAGAGAAATTGACCGGTTTTGCCCAATAACTCTGTTTTAGGCTTAATTGATTAAAGTTTTTAGCAAATATGGCGAAAAGTAAGATGAGGTCCGAAGGAAGGGCCCAAAGGAAATTAATTATAAAGGAGATGCATTTTCCCCCCATTAAGGGATTACGGGAAATTGGGAGAGAAAACATTTCCCACTCAGTCTTTGTTTGTTGGGCTATTGGGAAGATGGGGGCAAGGGGACCATCCGGCCTTTGGGCATTTTCTTAGGGACCCAAGGCCATATTCTTTGGGCGAATATATTTTAAAACCTTTTTTAAAAAAATTTCTGGGCAGCTATCGATTTATGTAACTGAGAGGGCGAAGCTATGAGCAAAAAACGCATAATGATTGTAAGCTTTGCGTTCACCTTTCTTCTTATTCAAAGCTGCGGAACGTTATCCGGAAGGGCAATACATAAAGTCAGTCCCCAAGACTTCAAAACTTCAGAGGTTGGCGGGGATGATTCTCGAAATAAATCGGAATCTGCAACCAAAGAAAACCCCACCACTGCTGCAGAAAAAACCTATGTGCGAATGAATGCGGAGACTATTTCTATCAAGGAATATATCCGGGGAAGATTCCCGGGGAAGAAAGTTATTTTCCCTGATGAACTTAAACTGCCAGAAAAGAAATTCGAATACCGGGTTGGGAAAGATGATGTACTTCGCTTATTCATTTGGAATCATCCAGATCTTTCCATGGACCTGACTGTCAGGAGGGATGGGCAAATATCTTTTCCCCTTATTGGGAATATTGAAGCTGAAGGGCTAACGATTCCGGAACTCGAGGAGAAATTGAGAAAAGGGTTCGAACGCTTCATTAGAGATCCGCAAATTCATATAAACCCAAAGGAGGTTAATAGCCTGCGAATATTCATCGTAGGACAGGTTAGAAAACCTTTTGGAGCAATTGGGGGAATTCGACCGGAATTCTTTTTAAAAGGGGGGAATACTCTTTTAGAGGCTCTTTCAGACGTCGAATTCTATCCAGACGCTGACCTGGCTGCTGCTTACGTAACCCGGAATGACTTCATTATTCCTATAAATCTAAAAGCCCTGCTGAAAGATGGAGACCTCACCCAGAATATCCTCTTATTCCCTGAGGATAGGATTGTCGTTCCTGGTCCAATGAAAGAAATTACCCTCCTGGGTGAAGTGGGTTCCCCTGGGAAGTACAAAGTGAATATTGACACGACCCTGGCGGATGCCCTTTCCATTGGAAAAGGAGTAAACCGGGAGAGTGCAGACCTCTATATGGCCTACGTGGCCCGAAAAAAACAGATTCTTCCCGTAAACCTGAAAAGGCTTTTGGACTACGCAGACATGACCCAGAACATCCTTATAGAGGATGGAGATATCGTCTATATTCCAAACATCAACGAGAAAAAATTCTTTGTCCTTGGTGAAGTGGTCAGCCCCAAGGTCATTTATTTCAAAGACCCTGTTGATTTGATTGAAGCTATCACTCAAGCCGGCGGATTCACCCCGGTGGCCAGAAGAAATCAAGTTGTGGTAGTACGAGGGGACGTACGAAAGCCTCAAATCTATGAAATAAATGCGCTGGACATAATGAAGGGCAAGACTTTCGAGCGCTTTATCCTGCAAAAAGGGGACATCGTCTACATTCCCAGGTGGGCAATTGCTGATTGGAACATATTCGTTAACCAAATTTTGCCCACCATACAGACGGTAGATCTTATTGATATAATTCGAGCGCGCCATTAAAAACAGAGGACTCCGTGCACGGGCGTGATTCCCAAGAGCTCCATTTAAGAGATTACGTCAACATTTTGAGAAGAAGATGGGTCTTCTTTCTTATCCCCCTCCTTTTAGCTCCTCTCTGGCAGGGAATCCCGATTTTGCGTATGCATCCTTCCTACCAAGCATCGGTCACGATGCAATTGGAACCCGAAAAAGGAATGAGCAATACCTTTTTCCAGAGTTTTTCCCCGGAGTTTTTTTTCCAGAATGAAAAATGGGTAAATAACCAGATCAATATTGTAAGGGGCAAGGCGGTAGCTGAAAAAGTAGTGAGGAAATTAGGCCTCCGGCTGCAGATGAAACCCGAAGAGCGCATCTACCAGATCTTACTCCGAATGTGGATTTCGGATTTTCCCTCCATTATGAAGTTATGGAATTTGCTCGCAAGGGAAACTCATCTGGCAGACCCCTTTTCCCGGGTGGTCGTCAGACCCATGCGGGTAAATGACGGGGCGAAGGAAGGATATTATTTCGGGGTTTTTAAGGATCCCAGAAACTTTACCATCCATTATGGGAATGGAAAAATCGTAGGAAAGGGTGAAATCGGGAAAGAATTTTCCGGGCCGAATTTTTCATGTTTAGTCGAGGGAGTGGGAAGAGAGGGCAAAGAGTTTGAATTCCACATTATCTCTGAGTTAAGTGCGCTTCTGGCGGTTCAAGGAAGTTTAAAAATTTCGCCCGTAAAAGAGACGAACCTGATCAATGTGGATGTCCAATGGAAAGAACCGGTGACTGCGCGGGACATCGCCAATGCGGTTGTGGAGGCCTTTCAAGAAACCGTCGTAGCCAAAAAAACTGAGGACTTATCCCAGGTTTTATCTTTCGTGGAAGGACAACTAAAAGTAACGGAAGAAGATCTGCGCAAGGCGGAGGAGGATCTCAAGAAATTCAAAGGAAAAGAAAAAATCGTAAATTTGGATGCTCAAGTAAGAGAAGACCTGGAGCAGGCAGCCCAATATGGTAAAGAGCTAAATACTTTGGCAATTCAAAGGAAGCAAGCAGAGATCGTGCTGGCCGCTCTAAAGGACCCCAAAAAGTTCACCGAGAAAGAAGCGCTCTTTTCCATGGGGGCAGGGCTCAATGATAGTACTCTCATGGGATGGGGGAAGAAACTTTCCGATTTAACGATTCAAAGGTCGGCTTTGCTGACCTTATATAAGGAAGAACACCCTAAGGTGAAGCAAATTGACCGGGAGATTGAAAGCGTAAAGAGGAGTATCATAAGCGGGATCATGGGTCTGATTTCATCAATCGGAATAAGAGAAAAAGCTATTCAGGCAAATTTGGAGAAAGTTGAAAGGAAGATACAAAATATCCCGGCCAAGGAGCAAGAACTCTTCGGCCTTCAAAGAATAGTCAAAGTCAACACCGGAGTCAATGATTTCCTTCTCCAGAAGCGAGCGGAATTGAGCGTGAACAGGGCCAGCATGGTTTCCAATGTTTACGTTGTGGACATGGCCGTTGTTCCCACTGGTTTTGTAGGGACGGATCTTATACGTAAAATTATGATGGCCTTACTCATCGGGGGAGCTTTGGGAGTCTGCCTGGCTTTTCTTGTGGAGTATTTCGACACTGCGGTAAAAACCCCGGAACAGATTAAGAACCTTTTTGACTTACCATACCTGGGTACGATTTACCATTTTAATTCTAAAAATAGAACATACCGGGGAGAATTACAGATGATTGAGGCCCCTTATTCCCACGTCGCCGAAGCTTTCCGGACCATCAAGGCCAACCTCATTTTTACAGCCTCTGTAGGAAATCCGAAAAAATCTATTTTGATTACCAGTGCCGTACCTTCAGAAGGCAAGACCTTCGTTACCGCCAACTTGGGTGTGGCCTTAGCCCAATCAGGAAAGAGGGTGCTCCTGGTAGAGACAGATTTGAGAAATCCATCCTTGCACCAGATCTTTGAAATCGAAAAATCACCCGGCCTTTCCAATACCATGCTCAATGGAGAGATCTTATACTCCCATCTCCCGATCCAGGGAACAGAGGTTGAGAACTTAGAATTTTTGGCCTCGGGCGATAAGCCTCCCAATCCTTCTGAACTTTTGTGTTCAGAAAAAATGGAAAGGGTTTTTTCCGCCCTGAGAGATCAGTATGACTTTGTTCTTTTCGATTCCCCTCCGGTATTCCTCACCAGCGACCCGATCATTTTAGCCCAGAGATTAGATGGGGTGATTCTCGTGGCCAGAAGTGGGGAAACCAAAAAAGACATTTTCAAGGAAGCGGTGGAACGGCTTCTAAGAGTAGATGCCAAAATCTTAGGGATCCTCTTCAATGATATGTATCAGGAAGGGAAGAAATCCTACTACGATAAATACCGCCATTACTACGGCGAAGGTAAGAGCAAAAACAACATTAACAACAAGAAAAATAACAAAGTCCCCCTCTTCCAACACCCATTCCCTCCCGTGAGGCGAGGTTAAAAGCGCATTCCGAAATCCTTCAAAAAGAACCCTTAAAGGGAAATAAGAGAAAATATTTCAATGATCAGGTTCCCATCGGAAAGCAGTGTCACCATCAAGCCTTCCAAAGGATGGGACATCTACGCTTTCCGGGACCTATGGGATTACCGGGAATTACTCTATTTTCTCATCTGGCGGGACATAAAAGTTCGCTATAAACAGACGTTGATTGGCGCTGCCTGGGCAATTCTTCAACCGGTTCTGACGATGATCATCTTTAGCATTTTCTTCGGCAAAATTGCTAAGATTCCATCTGAAGGCATACCCTACCCAATTTTTTGCTTCTCAGGGTTACTACTCTGGATCTACTTTTCCAATGCCGTATCGAACTCTGGAAACAGCCTCATTGGGAGTGCTAACCTCATTACAAAGGTTTATTTTCCCCGTCTTATCATTCCCCTTTCCTCTGCCCTTGCTGGAATGGTTGACTATTTTATTGCCTTCTTTATCTTGATTTTCGTGGTGTTCCTTTATGGTTTCTTTCCAAATTTTTCTTTTATTCTTTTGCCGCTCACTATTTTTCTTGGCTTTATTTCGGCAACGGGTCTTGGCCTATGGCTGTCTGCCCTGAATGTAAAATATCGAGATGTCCGCTACGCCATTCCATTCTTTATCCAATTACTCCTCTTTGCAACTCCGGTAATATATCCAGCCACAATGATTCCCGAAAAATTTCGCTGGTTATTAGCATTAAACCCTATCTCTGGGATAATCGATGCCCATCGAGCATGTATTTTAGGATACAAACCGGTTGACTGGCTTTCCTTCGGCATCTCAACTGCGGTGACAATCCTCATCTTCATCAGCGGATTCGTCTTTTTCCGCCAAACCGAACGATTTTTTGCAGACGTTATCTGAGGACAGGTTAAGGCTAAGGTCAAGGCTGGGGTTAAGACTAAGGATAAGGTCAAGGCTAAGAAAAAAGAATTCAAAGGGTAATTTATGAAATATCTTTCTTTTGAAGACATGGAAGTCTGGCGGAAAGCTATGGATTTAGCGGTGAAAATCTTTCATCTTACGGAAAATCTTCCAAGAAAAGAGGATTATGGCCTAACTTCGCAAATCAGGCGCTCAGCGCTTTCAGTGGCAGGAAATATTGCGGAAGGATTCGGAAGAAAACATACAAAGGATAAGTTAAATTTCTATTATGATTCTCGTGGTTCATTAGCAGAAACCAAAAGCCATTTAATTTATGGGCAAAGAGTTGGATATTTTGAAAAGGGAAAATGCAATCAACTAAAAGCATTAGTGGATGATATATGGAGAGAGCTTAATTTTCTTATACGGTCGATGCAAAAAAATCCATAAATGGTTATTCCCCCTGAATATCAAGCTTAATCTTGGGATAGCATTGAACTCAAGGTTATTTGCCTATGTCGGATGTTGCAATCAAAGTTGAAAAACTAAGTAAACGTTATCGAATTGGTCAATCCACGCATGGATACAAGACCCTTCGCGATACCCTTTCAGGCCTCGTTACAGCCCCTTTTCGTCGGAAAATGTTAGCACCATCGTATATTCAGAAAAATATTTCTAACTCGACCTCGACCTCAGCCTTAGTCTCATTGCGCAGCGATGAAATTTGGGCTCTTAAAGATGTCTCCTTCGAAGTCAAAGGGGGAGAAGTTGTGGGCATTATCGGGAGAAATGGAGCAGGTAAAACAACCCTGCTTAAGATTCTCAGTCGCATTACGGAACCAACCGAAGGATATGCGGAAATTCGAGGAAGAGTGGGTTCTCTCCTTGAAGTGGGCACGGGATTCCACCCAGAATTAACCGGCAGAGAGAACATTCACCTAAATGGGGCCATTCTGGGAATGAAGAAGGCAGAGATAGAGCGAAAATTTGATGAGATAGTGGCATTTGCCGAAGTCGAGAAATTTATTGATACACCAGTAAAACATTACTCCAGCGGCATGTATGTGCGTTTGGCTTTCGCCGTAGCGGCCTATCTTGAACAGGAAATTATTCTTGTGGATGAGGTATTATCTGTCGGCGATGTGGGGTTCCAGAAAAAATGCCTGGGCAAAATGGGAAATGTGGCGAAGGAGGGGAGAACGATTCTTTTAGTCAGCCACAACATGCAGGCAATTCAAAGGCTGTGCGGTCGGGCGGTTCTGGTTGATAACGGCAAGATCAAATTCGAAGGCGACACTGGACAGGTAATCGCCCATTATCTTACAGATTCTCGGCATTATTCGGTTGCTCGAATCTGGGATGGTGATTCCCGCGAGCCTGGAGATGCCTTCATAAAGCTTACGTGCGTAAGTGTTTCTAATGAAGAAGGTAATGTACAAACACGTTTTGATATAAGAAAACCGATGCGCATCGAAGTCTTGTTTCGGGTCCAAAGTGAACAAAGGTGTATCGCCCCCGGCATCCACCTGTACAACCAAGAAGGAATCTGCATCTTTATGTCTTATGATCATAACGCTAAAGATTGGGCGTCCCGGGATTTTCCATGTGGAATGTACAGATCCATCTGTGAGATTCCTGGTAATTTCCTCTCGGAGGGCAGCTTTTCTGTCAGTGTTGCAATCAACAGCGAAGCGGGCCAATCCGTCTGCCATGTTTTCGAGCCGCAGGCAATCACTTTTGAGGTTTTCGATCCCTTGGAGGGAGACAGTGTCCGGGGTACAAACAGCAACCCATGGGGTGGAGTGGTCCGGCCCATGTTGAATTGGTGGACCTGCCAAACTCGGGATTTGGCTTAAAAGGTCTGTTTATTGTGGGGAGCTCGTATTATCAGAATCGAAGCAAATTTAGATTTTGGCGACGATTAATGGGGAAAATGGTGTCGGACAGCGATCGACCCGAACGGGGGGAATCACCCATCATTTTGGTTTCGGTGTGCGAAGGCAAGGAGGCTCCGGGTGACTACCCATACAACGGAGGGATTAAGCTTCTAAACCTTTGGACTAAATTGATTCGCCAAAATGGTTATGAGGCTTATATAGTTACATATGATGGTTCTTATCGACCTTGGCTAGTGGAACACCAGCCGCACGTTTCAATAGACAAGGTTAGAAAATGGAAGAGTGAAGGGCGTAATCTCAAATTCCTTACCGGATGGATCCCAGCGAAATTGTTTATCGACTTAGCAGATGAGCTCTATTTTTTTGATGCGGAAATTAGGTGGACCTGTGATGAACATTTTAGAGAGCTGCGAAAACTACTTAAGACTAGAATCCGTCGGGTTGCTACTCATTCACGTACCCAACAGGCATGGTATATGGCGACTTTTGGTTTGGACGTCGCCTTCATTCCTGAATGGTCTGACGAGGCATACTGGGTTCCAGACCCTTTACGGCGACAGAAAGGACTAGTTGGCTATATGCTCGAAAGTGATAGATCAACCGAGCAAATCCAGATCATCAAAGATTACTGTAATGAGGCGGGAGTCAAGACGGAGTTTCTTAGGATTTCTGGAAACGAGTCTCAAGTACTTGAGGCGATGCAGCGGTGCGATATCTTTTTGGGAATGAATCCCGGCAAGCATTCATTATGGGGTGAAGGATGCCCGCGATCACAGCAGGAAGCGATGCATGCGGGATGTGTTCTGATCGCTTATGATGTTCATGGAAACCGGGAATACCTGATCCATGGTTATAATGGGTTCCTTGCTGAAAGAAACAATGCTGAAGGGCTGGCGGCCCATCTGATTCGGATCATGCGGGATCCTGAACTAAAAGAGCAAATTCGCCAAAACTCTACTCAATTCGTTGCTGGTGCCTTCACTTCTACCTGCCGTTGGCCGCAAGTTCGTGACTTCTTAGAACTTAAAGAGCTTTATCCAGCCACATCCGATCAGGTAGTCTCCGGCATTACCCGCAAAAATCCGGGGCCTCATACACCGAAAAGAACGGAAATCGAGCACATCACGAAAGCAACCGCCTATATCCATGACCAGGAAATTCTAGTCTTGGCCGCTTATGCTTCCCTCGTGAAGAACACAATTGTTGAAATCGGAGCAGGGTATGGAGCTTCCACTGCCTTATTTCTCCTGAATTCGGCAGCCTCTGTGACAGTTCATTCCATCGATCCATTCGTGCCAGATTCTATGTCTCCCCGATTTCACGCGTCGCGGCAGGAATGTCAAGACTGTGTGAAAAGAACATTGTCAGCGTTTAATCATTGCGAAGCTCTGAACAAATGGCACCTTCATGTGGCTTACAGTCATGAAATAGTTAAATCCTGGACAGAGCCGATCCACTTGCTTTATTTGGATGGAGACCACTCCTACTTTTCCGTTCGGAAGGATTTTGAAGAGTGGTTTCCCTTCGTCGAATTAGGTGGATACATTTTGCTTCACGATTCAAGGAGGGTATCGGGGGAGCCTTGTAACAGATTCGCTCGTGGTTGGATCGGCCCTACCCGTCTGGCGCAAGAACTGACCACTCGGCCTGACGTCGAACTCTTGGATGAGGCATACTCTTTAACGGTCTGGCGCCGTCGTCAGTAAGCGGACGAAAGCTTTGGAAATAAATTCATAAAAGGGAGCTGATTGAATCTGGATGAGAATTTCTTCCGTCAACGATTGTTTACAGATCTTCGCCCATTACCAAATCGATCCCTCTGGGGGAGAGGCTATCGATATTGGTGGGACGGAAATGGTTATCCTTGGCCGAGGCGGTAAAATTGATCGGAACCCGCTGTTGAATGTTAATCCTGGGCTTAAATTTCTCGACCAAGGATTCAATGTAAATAGAATTGGTGCGCGGGCCGATTTTGTATTAGATTTTTTGGATCCAGAAGTCGTTCAGAGATTTCATGAGTCTTTTGATATTGCCTTTTGCTTTGACACGCTAGAACATGTATCGAACCCGTTTGAATTTTGTAGGCACTTGTTGGAGATCGTCAAACCCGGAGGATATGTTTATATTGCTACGGTTTTTCAGTGGCCATATCATCCATCCCCCGAGGACTATTTCAGGTTTACACCCGCTGGGCTTTGCGAATGCTTCTCTCAAGGGATTAGGAAAAGCTCAAATCAGGCAACCATCCTCTGGTGCGATTGGGAAAGTGATTCGCATGGCGTAGCTTTACTAGCATACAAGGGTGATAGGAGAATCTCTCCGCGGAGTCCCCTAGTCTTAAAGCGGGAGAATTTGCCTTCAGAAAAGTGTAACCGCGTAATGTTTCCGAGAACACTGAAATGGGCAAAACGATGGTTAAGAAGAATTCGATGATAAATTTCCGGTACATTCAGAGGACTTTTTTTCTGCGGGCAATTAACAAAATTCGCGCCCATACTCTGCCATTTGTACCGATTCCATACCGATTACCCTGGGGAGGGTGGATGTTGCTCAGAAATTGCGAATTCGGAAGATCTTTAATTTATGGTCTCTACAACGAGCAAAATGAGATAAATAACATGCGTTCTATCCTCCGACCCGGTATGACGGTATTCGATATAGGCGCCCACCAGGGTCTATTCACAATTGTGGCTGCCCTGGCGATTGGGAAAGCGGGTAAGGTGTATGCCTTTGAACCGGTTCCAAGCCAATATCGATTGCTTAGGCTGAATTGTCAAATAAACAGGCTAAAAAATGTAGTTCCCAAATGTTTGGCCGTAAGTAACAAAGTGGGGACAGCCCAATTTTTCGAAGTGGCAAAGGAACAGGCGAATTACAGTAGTATGAAGCCGCCGGCATCAGATATAAAAGCTTCCGTTAGGCATACGTTTATACGGACGACGGATTTATGCTCGTACATGGCACAGTGCGGGATCGACACAGTGGATTTCATAAAAATTGATGTTGAGGGCGGGGAACGAGACGTTATCGAAGGCGGCCACACCTTATGGAATTCCCCTTCCGCGCCAATTATTCTTCTCGAAGTGAATGATATAAGAACCCGGGCCTGGGGATATCGCGCGGCTAGCTTATTGACGCCTTTCCAGATGCGGGGTTACCATATGTTCAGACCAACCAGCCAGGGCCTGGCACCACATGAAATTCAAGAAAACTATTCTTTTACCAATGTCCTGTTAGTTCCCGAAAATAGGGTGTTCTTAATAGAATCCTGAAATAAAGAGGCTGATATTTCGGTCATGGACTGTCCATCTTTAAATGAACTCCCCACGCCGCCAGAAGGGAAAACGGGCTGGCCATGGACCGAGGCTACAATGTGTTTAGCAGACGCAGTGACAAATGGGCAGCCATGGCCGCGAATTAGCATCATAACGCCATCGTACAATCAAGGGAGATTCCTTGAGGAAACCATTCGATCGGTACTTCTTCAGGGCTACCCAAATTTAGAATATATCGTCGTAGATGGAAGAAGCACTGATAATAGCGTTGAAATTATCCGAAAATATGAACCATGGCTGGCCTATTGGATCTCCGAACCCGACGGAGGTCAAAGCCACGCCTTAAATAAGGGCCTGCTTCGAGCGACGGGAGAATTCGTAGCTTACCAAAATTCCGATGATATCTATTGGCCAGAGGCCCTTTGGAGGGTCGGCGAAATAATAAGCGGGGCAGATATCGATATAATTTTCGGGACTGCAGATATCATGGATGAAAATGGCAAACGTCGGCCTCCTGTATGTCCGATACCTGAGCCCAATATTGGAAGCTTGATCCGCTTCTGGAAAGGCCCTGCCAATATTTTGCCTTCGCAAGGGTTCTTCTGCCGATTGGAGCTGCTCAGGAGAATTGGCGGGTACACTGAAAAATACCATTATAAAATGGATCTGGACGTAATCTGTCGTCTCCTGGAGGTTGTTCCGAGGGAAAGAATCGCCCGCATGGACGAAATTCTTGCTGGGTACCGCATCCATGATTCCTCTAAAACCAGGAATATGAGTTCTCACCAAGCCGTGGAAGAAGGGTTGGAAATCAGCCGTCGCTACTGGCATCGATTTGCAGGGAAGAATTCCGGGAATATTGCGCGAGAAGCGAGGCAAGGGAAAGGTTTCATGGCGATGTGCAGAGCCGGCATCGCTGCGGAAAGGGGGGAGGTAAAAATGGCTTTGACGGAGTTATTCCGAGCCTACGTGAATCATCCTTGCCTAATGGTTAGTCGCGCGAATTTGGCCATCCTTAAAAGCATTTGCCCTTCGGTCTCATAAATGAAAATCGCATTAGTCTCTACCGGCCTGGGTCGGGTTTTACGGGGTTTTGAATCATTTACGGATTCATTATTTCAGGCACTACGACGCTATGCTCCGGAAGTGGATGTTACCTTATATCAGGGAGGAGGTCAGCCCGGCCCGCGGCGCATGGTAGTTCCGAACTTCCATCGGTATGATTTCCCCGCTCGATGCTTTGGATATGAAAAAGGAAATCTACTGGAGAAGCGATCCTTTGCACTCGCTTTGTACCCGCTTATACGTGCAGGGAAATTTGATATTATTCATTACAATGAATTGGTCATGGGCAGCGCCCTCTGTCATTTACGCCGGATTTTTGGGGGAAGATACAAACTCTTATACTGCGCAGGTTCAACTTGGTCGCCGGCCCATTATGGTCACCGATGTGATTTCGCACAGTTGCTTACTCGCCCGATGTATGAGCAGGCCCAAGGGTTTGGGATTCCCGATGAGCGCCTCTTTCTGATTCCCTATGGGGTGAATGATAGTCAATTTTCGCCGCAAGTCAAGGTGCGTCGTTCCGAGACGAGACGGGAGCTTGGGATTCCAGAAGAGGCCACGATCGTTTTGAGCGTCGCGCTGCTGGACCGCGGCACAAAGCGGATCGATTATCTCATCAGAGAACTCTCCGACTTACAGAGACCCCTATGGCTCGTAGTTGCAGGGCAAAGAACGCATGAGTCAGATTCTCTTGAAAGAGAGGCCAATCGCTTGCTGAATGGCCGGTGCCGATTCGTGAGCTGGCCAAGAGAAAAGGTCCAATTTCTTTATGGAGCGGCGGACCTTTTCGTTCTTACTTCGCTCGTAGAGGCGTTTGGACTCGTTACCATTGAGGCAATGCTGAGCGGCCTACCCGTAGTCATTCATAATGCTCCTGTATTCAAATGGATTTCAGAGGGAACCTCCGCCATCCTTACCGATATGTCAATCGAAGGAAATCTACGAGATATTTTCGAAAGGGTGTTCGCCCAGGCCGAACTGCCCAGCTCGCGTGCCGTAGTAGCTGGAAGGTTCGCTTGGCAAAGACTTGTGCCCCAATACGTAAGAATGTATGAGCAGGTAGAAAAAGGACAAATGGTTTGTTAGCCCGGGGGGCACTTGGATTTTTACTGCGTCTTATGCCCAGAGACTGGAAGCGGCGTTTGGCCGTACATTTGGGGGCATGCGATTTCCGATGGTCTCTAAAGCAAATGAAAAGTTTCGGTTTTTCCCCCCTGCAAATACTTGACGTGGGTGCATTTCACGGTTTTTGGGGGCGGGCCTGCCTGGAGGTGTTTCCGGAATCTTACATCACATGTATTGAGCCTCAGGATGAAGCTCAAGCGCACCTGTCAAAATTGGCCCATCAATATAAGAAATTACAAGTCATACAAACTCTCTTAGGTAGACGATTGAAGGCGTGCGTTCCATTTCGGGAGCAGGGCTCCGGAAGCAGCGTACTGCTTTCCGCTTCGGGGGTTTCAACTACCAGGCCAATGACCACCATCGATGAATTAATTCACCAAGGCCGATGTGCTCCTCCAGATCTCATCAAGCTGGATGTTCAGGGATACGAGATTGAGGTGCTTGAGGGCTGGTCCCAAGGGTTCGAAAAATGTCAGGTAATCCAATGTGAGATAAGCCTTTTGCCGCTTGTGGAAGATGCACCCTTATTACATGAACTAGTAGCGTATCTTTACAAAAGAAATTTCATTATGTCCGATATTACTGAGGTGATACGGGCTCCATCAGATGGTGCTACCTGGCAAATAGATACCCTCTTTTGCCCAAAAGACTCTCCTCTTCGGGCGGAACGGGTTTGGCGGGAAAAGGAATGAACATTCTATTGACTACCAGAAGAGAGGTCGCGGATGATCAATACAACGGATATGAGAATAGGCAAAGCTAAGAATTCGCTATGCTCGATCGCTAATGAGCCTTCGCGGAATGATATTATAAGAACTCTTTTGTGGAACAAAATTGACCTCACTCTGTTACAGCTCTTTCGGTATACTTGCGTGGGTGGAATAGCTTTTCTCGTGGATATTTTTACACTTTTTGTTCTTACCGATTTCTTCGGAATGTACTATCTGATATCAGCGATAATCGCTTTTCTTGTTGGATTGATTACCAATTACTCTGGTTCGGTGCTCTGGGTTTTTAGCAGGCGTACTTTGCGGAGCAGATATCTGGAATTCGTGAGCTTTTCGCTGATAGGGTTAGGAGGCCTGGCATTAAATGAGTTCTTTCTGTGGTTCTTTACAGAGAAAATCGCCATCCATTACTTGCTTTCAAAAACCATTTCGGCCTTCTTCGTGTATTTGTTCAATTTCACCTCGAGAAAAGTCGTGTTGTTTAGGTGAATAATGCGGAGAAGAACTGCGGTTATTATAGGTGCGGGGCCTGCAGGACTCACTGCAGCTTATGAATTGTTAAAAAAGACAGATATAAAGCCACTTGTCTACGAAATGAGCGAAGATGTTGGGGGTATATCCAGGACTGTTGAGTATAAGGGGAATCGAATCGATATTGGTGGACACCGCTTCTTTTCCAAATCCGAAAAGGTGATGAATCTTTGGTTGGAAATTCTTCCGCTGCAGGGCGGACCTGCCAAGGACGATAGAGTATTAGGTCGTTCCGCTCTATTTTCCGAAACGAAGGAGGCTCCCGATCCGGAAAACACAGATAGAGTAATGCTGGTCCGCAATCGGATATCACGCGTCTTTTACCTCCGAAAATTCTTTGATTACCCCATTTCCTTAACTACAAAAACAATATCCAATCTTGGAGCTGGGAGAGCCATAAAGATCGGGTTGAGCTATGTTGAGGCCAGATTGTTCCCGCGAAAAGAAGAGAAATCATTGGAGGATTTCTTCGTAAACAGATTCGGGAAGGAACTCTATGAAACGTTTTTTAGAGATTATACAGAAAAAGTATGGGGAGCTTCTTGCAAGAGCATAAGACCGGAATGGGGTGTGCAAAGAATCAAGGGGCTTTCTGTCAGCCGGGCAATTTTGCACGCCGTGAGGAGAATGGTAGTGGGAAAAGAGGGCATTCGGCAGAGGAATGTCGACACCAGCCTCATCGAACAGTTCATCTATCCTAAGCTCGGCCCAGGTCAGATGTGGCGTACGGTCTCGGATATTGTCAGCCAGAAAGGCGGGGAGATCCATCTGAGGCAAAAAATCGTTGGGTTGTCGTGGGAAACGGATCCGGACCACGGCGCCCGGGTCCTCTATGCTAAGGTCATGGATTTAGAGACGGGACGTACCGAGGCAGTTCATGCGGACTTCTTCTTTTCGTCGATGCCCGTAAAAGAGCTTATCGCGGCTATGGGAACAGCCGCCGTTCCGTCGGAGGTCAGCCAGGTGGCGGAGGGACTGAAATATAGGGATTTTATAACGGTGGGACTGCTGGTTGGAAAACTGAAAATAGCAAATGACACGAAAATAAAAACCATTAACGGCATTGTTCCCGACACATGGATTTACGTCCAAGAAAAAGACGTAAGGATAGGAAGGATTCAGATATTCAATAACTGGAGCCCTTATTTGGTGCGGGACGAAAAAACGGTATGGATGGGGCTCGAGTATTTCTGCAACGAAGGAGATGAGCTTTGGAGCATGGACGATGCGGATTTAGCAGGATTTGCGATCAAAGAATTAGTCAGTATTGACTTTATCTGGGAAGAAGACGTCCTTGATTATGTCGTTATCAAGATGCCTAAGACTTACCCCGGCTACTTTGGGGCCTATGACCGGTTTGACACAATTAGAAGATTTGTAGATAGGATAGAAAACCTGTTCTTGATCGGGCGTAATGGAATGCATAGGTACAACAATCAAGACCATTCGATGCTGACGGCAATGGCCGCTGTCCAAAATATAGTCAACGGGGTAAAGTCGAAGAGCAACATATGGGAAGTAAATAGTGAATCGGAATACCATGAAGAAAAGGCAGAATCCGCATGAGAGATTTTGCTCTCAAATCTACGGCCTCCAGACTGGTTGGAGATATTTTGGTATTAACCTGTATTTCTTCCCTCGTACTCTATCTATTTCTTGCATCCAGATCCATTTTACTCCCGGGCATCGAGTACGATGAAGCAGTTCAGGCCCCCCCTGCAATCACCTTGCTAAAGGGCGGACAGCCCGCAAGTCCTAACTCGATGCTCGCCTTGAGGGTGGCAGGTAGATCACTCCCCGTGATGCAGGTGGAATACGCGGGCTCACTAAAATCCTATCTGTTGGCGCTCACGTTCGGTATCTTTGGCCCTAGCGTCGAAACCCTGCGACTTACCGTTATTCTTGTTGGCCTCCTGGGTCTTATTTTCTTTGCCCTGCTGGCAAAAGACGTCTTTGATAAGCGTACGGCAATACTCGGTATTCTTTTAATTTCCACCGATGCGAGCTTTATCCTCTATTGCCGACAAGATTGGGGTCCTGTTGCCATCGCATTTGCCTTACGCATGATTTCGCTTTTCTGTCTATATAAGTGGATACGAGACGGAAAAGCGATCAATCTGATCTGTGCCTTTGCTTGTTTCGGACTTGGGATATATGACAAAGTCAACTTCTTATGGTTTATATTGGGAATAGCTGTCTCCGCAGGTTTAATAGCAATTCTGACGAAAAAAAGACCGCATATCTCAACGGCCCATGGTATCGCCTCCGGAATCGCGCTTCTAATTATGTCTGCGCCTGTTTGGGTTTTCAATATATGGTGCAACTGGCCTACATTACGGTCCGCCATTATGTATGGAACGGCCAGTCAAAGCACGGCCGAGCGCATATCCATTCTGCAGGATACTCTGCAGGGTACGGCAACGAACGCCTGGATGTTTGGTGAGGCTGTGGATCCCGGCTTCAGTTTGACCACTACCCTGCTATGGCCTTTTTTTGTAGTAGCGTTCCTATTCTTGTTAGTCCGCGGAATCCTTCATCCAGGGGACCGTTTGCGATTCCTTGCCCTCTTCGTACTCATTAGTGCGATGGTCCTTCAGATTTTGCTGACGCCCTTGATCATTGGGCCGCATCACTGGGTATCACTTTACCCTTTGCCTCATGTTGCAATTGCGCTTTTGATCCGTGAGATATCCCGTATTCGTTTCGGGCGGATACAGAGGTTTGCAGGTGCAATCATTGCCGCGGCTATTGTTGTGATCGTTTTGAGCTTTAATCTGTCAGCAGCTGCCCATCATCATCGATTGGCCAGGGATACAGGAGGCTACAAGAGCTGGAGTGACGGAATTTATAGGCTCGCCGACCTATTGAAGAAGGATTATCCGGTTCGCCCGATTCAGCTGATGGATTGGGGATTTGAAGCCCAATTATTCCTTCTTTCTGGCGGAAAACTCCGTTTGTATGAACCCTTTTGGTATGATCACGCTGACAAAATGTTCCAGGAGACTCTGGTGCAACGATTCTCTGAGCTTCTGAAAAACCGAGATAATGTCTTCGTTATCCATTCCTTTGAGGCAACGAAATTTCGGTACGCCGCGGCAGCATTTGAGGCCGCCATAACTCAAGTGGAAGTCATTGTCCGCGAGAATAAGGTCATCTTGGATCTTCGTGGTAACGAACTGTGCCGAGTTCTTGTATTCTGAATATCAGCTGAAGCAAGACCGTTGAGAGATAGGCAGGAATTCTGGTAAGGGATTTGATTTTGGTTGAGGGCATGAATTTGAAATGCTAGAAAAAGGTATAGGGTGCGGCAGAGAAGGGATGAGGAATCCAGTCTGGGTGTTTTTTGCGGCTCAGGCCAAACCGAGTTCCATGCGACGGGTAATCCCCGAGCGATTGGCAGAAAACGAGCCTGTTATTATCATAGAACAGGCGGTCAGTCTGGTTCGTGAGCGATTGTATTTAATGCTGAAAGAGCGCTGTCGTCCGCTCGATCGAGAGGGGAAATCCTGCTGCTACCGGCCGATGCATTTTCCGGAGGGATTGACCGGGGTAGGAAGCATTTTCAAACGTCTCAATGAAAAGTTGATGCAAAGGGAGATCGATAGGCTGCTTCCTGCTCAGATGGACCGTATCGTCTGCTATGATTCGCCGACCCAGTACCCCCTCGTAAGAAAATTCCGGGAACGGTTGAGTGTATATCTAGCCGTTGATGATCGGACTCTGGCCGTTTCGGGGGATCTGATTTACGGGGAGAAGGAAGCGGAGAGCCGGCTTCTGGAAAAAGTGGATCTGGTGGTCTGCGTGAGTGAACCTCTCGCCCAAACCCTTAAATCTAGGACTCCGCAAGGACGGACCCCCACTCTCTTTATCATGCCCAATGGATATGATGAAAGAATATTCGACCCCTCCATGGATTATCCAGAACCCCGATTTTTAAGGGACGTTCCGAGACCAAGGATTCTCATCACCGGTCATGTTTCTGAGCGGATCGATTGGGATGGAGTCGCCGGGGCACTCAAAGCACGACCCAGCTGGACATGGGTATTTGTGGGCCCAGCGGATCCAGGAATTCCCAAGAAGATTGTGCGGATTTCTGGGCAGACGGCCTATAGAAATAATGGCGAAGAACGACCCAGGATAGTTTGGCATGATGCGGTTCCGCTGGGAGAAGTCCCTGCCCTGATCGGCCACTGCGATGCCGCCGCCGTTCCATATCGCCTAAATGCTTTCACTCGTGCCAGCAGTCCCTTAAAGGCGGTCGAATATCTAGCAATGGGAGTGCCGGTCATAAGTACGCGAGTGCCCTCGCTTGAACAATACGGGGAGGCGATTCAGTGGGTTGAAGAAAGAGATGGAGAGAGTTATGCCCGGGGTCTGGACAAAATGATGCTGGAGAGGGACGATGCCGGCAAAAGAGCAGCCCGGCGGGCTGCGGTGGTCAACGAATCCTGGGCAATCAAGATGAATCATTTCAGAAAAATGGTGTTAATGGCTATATTTTGAGACCCCAGTGAGAGACTCATAAGGGTACTCGGCCAAGAAAGGGATAGATAGGCAAGAAATCATCGCTCTTCATTCCCCGTCAGATTGCTCGTTGAACAACATGGGAAAGGGGATGCTTGCCCCATCTGGCGATGAAAGATGGATCCCTTGATCTGGAAAAACGATGGGTTGGAATAAAAAAAGAACAAACCGGGATGAGTCGGAGTCTAAAGAAAACCCACAAATGTTCCGGAATTGGAAAAGAAAATTCCTGGAATTGTTGGTCCACTGGGAGCTATTGGCGCTTCGCTTTTCGAGTTCCAAATTCCGGTATCAGCCATTACCCCAGAGCCTAGCGGCTTTCGGGCCAAGATTGGCTCCGGCGCGGGATTGTGAAGACCGGCTGGGCATTATAAGGAATTATCTTCCCATGACTCGAGGGAACATCTTGGATATCGGCTCTAATACGGGCTATTACCTGTTGGAATTCGCAAAATTGGCTTACCTCTGTCAAGGCATAGAGCCGGACCCCGAGCTCGTCCACTTCACCTCCCTGGCGGTATACCTGACGAATTCCCGGGGTGTATCTTGTGAATGCGGTCGGCTGGATCTGGCTTTGATCGAACGTTTGCCCAAATAGGACGTCGTGTTATGCCTTTCCGTCATGCACCACATCATTCTTGCGGAAGGCCTCCATTCTGCCGAGAAGATCCTGGAAAATCTGGCCCGTAAGACAAAAGATGTAATGTTCTTCGAGATGGGCCAGTCTGATGAGGTCAAGGCGGATTGGTCCGGCCGATTGCCAAGGATGGAACCGGATACGGAGACCTGGATTTCACAGTGGTTGAAAAAAAACGGGTTCAGTCGCGTGCGGACCATCGGTACGAGCGCGGTTACGACACCGCGGTTTCTATTTGCTGCCTACCCTTGATTGACCTGAAACATATCCATTGCGCGAGTTCCCTGCACGATCGCTGCGGGGTCGTCTTCCAATATGGGGGAAGGTTCTTTCGGGCCTTGCTCCCCCGGGGGATGAAAATATTCGAATTACTCTGTAAGGATGGCTGGATGGAGGATCTGGCCAAGAAAGGGCTGGCTCGCATGAAGTTGACGGACCTTCGACTCCCGGGGTACCAGGGGATTATCGAATTAGAAAGGCTTGAGCCGATCACTCCGCCCTCCATGTGGACAACGAATATGCTTGCCGAGGCCGGCCTCGCAGTATGCCGGTTGTCGAAAGAACTCTTGAGGAATGGCTTAATCATCTGGGACTTAAAGAAAATGACCAACATGACCTTTTCCCCCCAGCGAGGCCCGCTGCTGATCGACATTGGCGCCATATACACCGTCGACGAGATCGAGAATAATATCCTTACGACCTCGCCACAATCACTCATTGACCAAATCGCTTCCTCCTTTTATGCACCCCTATGGCTGGCCCACAGCCGCCTTGGCCGATGGCCATCCGTACAACATCTCCTCGAGCACAAGAGGGCGGAAGAAGGGTATCTGGCCATTGCCTCCTCCCTCTTACGGAAAATGACGATGGGCTGGAGGTTAGTCCCTGGATTAATAAAGGCCCGAGATCTGTTACAAGCCCGCCATTATCCAGAATTCTATGATTTGTTGGCTAAACGGGTGCAGGCCTGGATGAACGGTGAATTATCAAAGGCTCCCGTCGAGGCAGGGACGATTGATAATAATTTGTGTTCCGGATCTCAACTTCCGATGGACCTTTTAAAGGTCGTTGATGAAGCGATTGAGGGGATCGACGGGCAGACTATTTTTGATCTAAATCCCGAAGGAGAATTCGGGCCAAAGATGGTGGCCAATTATAGGCCGGCTTTGTACCTGGTAACGAAAGATACCGTCCGAGCAGAAAAATATTTCAATGGGCGAGGAGATAGATACAGAAACATTCTTCCGCTTCTCTGCGACATCTGGGACCGATCGCTGAAAAACGCTCAGATATTGCGGAATAGTCGTGACCTGGTAATCCTGATGCCCGATGTCATTACGGTTGATATTACCAGCCGAGTTCCGTTAGATTTTATGGGTCAAGTCCTTTCCCTGATGACCAAACGCTTTGCAATTGTGGGCGTTGACCCCACCTCGCAGGCGGGCGGTTTCTCTTCCTTCGTCACGCCGGCAGGCCATGGGGTAGACCGGGTTGATTTCGCCAAGGACATTATCGGAAAGTATTTTGGTCACTGTGAAGCGGTAAAAAACTTTCATGCTCCCAATTTGGCTCTTCTAATCTTCCGCAAGTGATTCATCGCTCAGAAGCACATGGATCGAAGAGTCGGTGTTCTATCTACTCCCTTTTCCTGAAGACTCCTGGACACACCATTTTCTGGTTACGCGCAAACACTGGAATTAGATGTAGGAAATCGCTTTTCCATTTTAATCCCGTTATTTCGGAGCATTCCCTATGGGGAGCAATCTTGTAACAGGCGGTGCCGGATTCATCGGAGCCAATGTCATCCGAGGGATGCTGGTCGACTCAGATTTGGCCGGCGATAACATCGTCGTTCTGGACGATTTATCGGGTGGATTCCGGGAGAATTTGCCCGATGACCCCCGAGTGATTTTTTTCGAGGGGAGTATTACAGACCAGAAGGTAATTAACCAGCTTTTCAAGAAGTATCATTTTCGATTGGTCTATCATTTCGCGGCTTACGCCGCCGAAGGACTGAGCCATTTTATTCGCCGATTCAATTACACGAATAACCTTCTGGGAAGTACCAACTTGATCAATGCGGCGGTAAATTACGGAACGGAATGCTTTGTGTTTACAAGTTCCATCGCGGTTTATGGGAGGGGCGAGGTTCCCATGCGGGAAGACATGGTTCCCAGACCGGAAGACCCTTACGGAATCGCCAAGTATGCAGTTGAAATGGATCTGCATTCGGCTCACCAAATGTTCGGGTTGAATTTTATCATCTTCCGCCCCCACAACGTCTATGGCGAATATCAAAATATCGGTGACCGTTATCGCAATGTGGTTGGAATTTTTATGAATCAGATTCTTCAAGGCCAACCGATGACTATTTTTGGAGACGGAAAGCAGCAGCGAGCGTTTAGCTATATCGGGGACATTGCCCCAGTTATTGGACACGCTCCTTTCCTGATGAAAGCGCGAAATCAAACCTTTAACATCGGGGGAGATCTGCCATATTCAATAAATGATCTGGCCCGTAGAGTTGCCGAAGCTATGGGAGTGGAAGCAAAAATTGCTCATCTGCCAGGCCGAAGTGAGGTGGCAGTGGCTTACTCTGATCACAGCGCTTGCCGCCGAATTTTCGGGGAACTTCCCCAGACCCCATTGATGGCCGGGCTGGGACGAATGGCTGCATGGGTCAAAACGGTTGGCTCGAGAAAAAGTAAAAGCTTCGAAGAGGTAGAAATAGCACGGAACCTGCCCCAGGTGTGGGCCCCTGGAATTCGTTACTCCTTCGGCGCCGTTCGGGGGGGTCCCGGAAAAACCCGTGAACAAAGGTTCAATGGTCCGAAGAGAGGAAGCGGAGAGATTTTACGTTAGGAGACCACGTAAAAAGGAAAAGGAATTGTTAGGCCGAATCGCCGAATTAAACGCGATCCTAAGGCGTATATCTTCGGATATTCCCGGCTATCTACAGCGCGCTGCCCGACTCTTATGGGAGCGAAGCGGGAATATCGACGAGGCTTTCGAAATCAGTAAACACCGCCTCTTGGCATTGTTCTTTGAGACAACCGATTTTTGCAATGCTCGTTGCGTCATGTGCGGATCTAAGTTCATGCAACGCCCCAGGCAAATTATGTCGATGGAAATTTATCGAAAGGTGGTTGAGGAATTCGCCAAGATCAATGGGCATAGCATTATGCTGTCGGCATTTGGAGAACCGCTTCTCGATCCCCATCTCATTGAAAGGGTTTCATTTGCGAGTCGGTTATATGTTTTCCGAAATATTGGGTTTTCAACGAATGGTTCTCTTCTAACTGCTGAAAAGTATGAAAGGCTTGCCGAAGCTGGGCTTAAGAGTCTGTCGATCAGCATGGATGGTTTCCAGAAAGAGATTTGTGAAAGGGTAAGAGTGGGTCTTTCGTTCGAGAATCTTGAAAGAAATATAGAAAATATTCTAAAAATACATGATGCCTTGAAACGCCCCATCAATATAAACGTATCATCTTTCACCTCCGAAAGCCCCAGCTGCCTGAGCAAGAGCGCTTTATATAAGCAACTTGTCGGAGCCGGAATCTATCCTGGCCTGAAATGGAGGGTTGACAATCGGGGGGGACTTATCTCGGATGTTAGCAACGGGCTTCTGCTGATGAGGCCCGCTACCCATCGAGGACCCTGTGCCCTTCTCTATGACAGCTCCCTATTGATACTTCCCGATGGCCGAGTGACTCCATGCCATTGCCGAGACCTGGAAGGGACGTTATACGTCGGCGAAGTTCAAGAGCATTCTCTTCTTAAAATATGGTGCGGCGAATTATTGAATAGCATTCGGCAGGAACAGTGGGAAAATCATTTCCGGCCACCCTGTGGAAATTGTAGCGCGTATGTCACCTTGCGGGCGTGGTTCACAAGAAGTTTGGTTCGTTGGATCATTGCCTACCATAAGAGAGTTCCGCTCGGGCCGCAACCTTCGATAGAGAGGGGGGCAGTAAAAGGCAAAACTCTTACGATCGAAGAAGTATGAAAGGAATCATAACGACTTCGACACGCTTATCAGGTTCTTCGGCTGATCCCTGTGGTTTCTCAAAACACCCAGGTATTCGGTTGCTTTGAGTTTGCGGGAGATATTGCTCATAGATATGCAAGAAATAATTCTGGGAAAATGCGGGGAACGCGATTCAGACTGCTTTGAATATGTGGAGGCGTGCGATCTTTGCGGGGGTTCAGATTTTGATCCAGAAATGACGGTGAATCAATCGCATCTGGTGCGATGCAAAGATTGCCAATTGGTATTTACATCTCCGCGATTCAAAGAAGATTATCTGGAGAAAATGTACGCAACCGCGTATTACGAGCAAGCAAATTCCTATCTATCCGAACAGCTAAAAGATCCATCTAAAGATTTGTGTCGGCTGGCTGGTATAGCCATGAAATGGGCGGTTGATCCACAAAGAGAGGGGAAGCCGAGAAGTCTGGATGTCGGTTGCGGGGGAGGGGCCATTGTATCTGCGTTCCAAAAAATGGGATGGGAGGCAGTGGGAATTGATCTGAGTGAGAAAGCAGTAAGGGCTGGAAGAAAACAGGGATTGGATTTGCGCACCGTAGGCATCGCCGATGAAGCATTGGGGACCTTCAATATGATTACGGCCTTCCATGTACTTGAACATATCTTTAGTCCACGGATCTTTTTAGAATGCTGCGCGGACCGCCTTACGGATAAGGGGTTTTTACTTTTAGAGGTTCCGGATTATGAATCATGGCGTTCCCGGAAGATGGGCGCGCATTGGCCGTGCCTCTACCCGGACCTTGATTTATACCAGTTTACCAGTGAAACCTTGACCAGATATCTCGAAAAAATGGATTGGAAAATCCAAAAGATTCAAAGAGTCAACGGCCGGGGCCCTCTAGAATGCTCGAATCGAGATCCGGCGAAGAATATGATCGTTGGGAATAGGATCAAGAAAACGCTTTTCGAATTCCGCCACTTATTCTATTGGTTTCCGGGGGGCCGTCCCCTACTGCAATATATTATTTGGCAGACCTTCGGGTACGGAGAATTTATCAGGATTCTTTGCCAGAAGATCGATAGGGTATAGGAAATTGGCTGGCGGAAACAGGGGACGGCCTCGATTGGAAAGGAACCGGATTCAATTCACCCGGGTCAATATATGAACAATAGTCTTCCAGAATTTCTGCCGATGATTGGAATTATGATTTTGAACCGAAACGGAAGAGATTGGCTACCTCACATTTACGAATCCCTTCGATTGGAAAAGTATGCGAACCTACGGGTATACCTGGTCGACAACGCCAGCAATGATGATAGTGTGGAATGGACCCTGCAAAAATATCCGGAAGTGAATATCATTAAAATGCCGTGCAACCTGGGGTATTGTATGGCCTACAATCTCTCCATGCCGGTTGCGTTTGCCGATGGGTGTGCATGGGTGATCTGGGCGAATAACGACATTCGGCTTGAATCCGGATGTGTCCGTGAATTGGCCCGCGCGACTGAAACCGATCCGCGCATTGGTGTGCTGGGCCCAGCCTTCCTGGAGTGGCAGAGCCCCGAGCCCAATTATTATATGTTGGGGAATCATCCGTCCGCCCTTGACGCGATGAGGGCGCGGTCCCGCAAGCCGCTTGATGTCGAATGGGTAGAAGGGTCTTTTTTAATGGTCAGCCGTCGCTGTGTCGAAACGATTGGCCCCCTGGATCCGGATCTGTATTTTTACTGGGAAGAGGCCGATTTTTGCCGGAGGGCACGGTACCAGGGGTGGAGGGTCGTCTTGGTTCCGAGTGCCATTGCAAGACATTATGCCGGAGGCTGGTCAGCGGGGGATAGAAAGAATTTGCAGGAGGTCAACCAATTGCAGTCTCGCAATTACTATATCTATAAATTGGCGAACCCCCATCAGGCCTTTCTCCGGAACGTCGTCGACGCGGTTTATCTGTTTCTGGTCTTAGTCAAGAGAGGATTCTTCCAGAGAGGCTCTGCCGTAATCCTGGAGATCCGAGTTGTAGGGAAAGTCTTAAAAGAACTCCAGCTTATCTATGGAAAATGGCTGCGCGATCGAGCCCGGGGACATCCGCCAACGCTGAGGCAGGAAATTCGTCTGCCGGGGGCCGGGGTTTTCCCGGTGAGAGTAGAAAAATTGACTGAAATAGGGATTTTGGGCAGCTGCCCGGAGCGGAGGTCATGATGAAAGCTCTCGTCACCGGAGGTGCCGGTTTTATCGGCTCGCACTTGAGTGAATTACTGCTGAAAGAGGACTGTTCAGTTACGGTTGTCGACGACCTTTCAACTGGACGATATGAAAATATTGGACACCTTGAGAAAAATGGCCGGTTTGGGATCATCATTGATACGGTTCTGAACCGGCCTCTGATGGAAGAGATCGTTAAATCTGTCGATGTAATTTTTCACTTGGCTTCTGCGGTGGGGGTTCGTCTCATCATTGAGCAACCGGTCAAGACGATCGAAACGATATTCGAAGGGACCCATGTCATCTTATCTCAAGCACGACGTTATCGCAAAAAGGTATTGATCACTTCTTCTTCGGAAGTGTATGGAAAGGGTGCAAAAGTTCCCTTCTCGGAAGAAGACGATACGGTTCTGGGCCCTACCCGTACACGGCGGTGGGCCTATGGGGCGGCGAAAGGGCTGGATGAATTTCTGGCCTTCGCCCATTGGTATGAAACGAGACTCCCGGTTATATGCGTGCGTTTATTCAATACCGTCGGCCCGCGACAAACCGGCCAATATGGGATGGTGATTCCGAATTTTGTGGAGCAAGCGTTAAGCGGGAGGGATATTACCGTCCATGGAGATGGCGAACAAACTCGGTCATTCTGCCATGTCCGGGATGTCGTTTCAGCCCTGATTGCTCTGGCCGACTGCCCCGAGGCGGTCGGTAAGGTAATCAACATTGGCAATGATGAAGAGATTTCTATTAATTTCCTAGCTAGGCGGGTGAAGGAACTCGCAGACTCATTATCCTCCATTGTCCACATACCCTATGGAACGGCTTATGCCGAAGGCTTCGAAGATATGATCCGGCGCGTTCCCGACCTCACACTTGCCCGGCAGTTAATTGGATTCCGCCCACGGTATTCCCTTGATGATATTCTGCTAGAGATGGTGAACCATATTTCCGGAACCCTGTCCGAGCAGGAATTAGCCAGGGCTCGAACTATGAAATGGACTATAAAATCCTTGCCGCTCCCCTCCGGATAAAAGCGGTGAATCCTCGGTCCATGACCTCCGAATCCAGGGCGCTGTTCTAAGGAGAATGAGGAGAATGAGGGACGTGGCAGTCGTGATTCCGGCGCGGAACCGCTCGGATCTCCTAGCGCAGTGTTTGACCTCAATTGCGCAACAGGAGTTTCAGGGAAGGCCGGTAGAAGTGATTATTTGTGATGATGGTTCCACAGAAAATTTGTCACCCACCGTTGACGCGTTTCGCGGGCGTATCCCAAAGATCCGGCTGCTACGCCAGGAAGAACCGAAAGGGCCGGCAGCGGCGCGGAATATGGGTTTCCGTTCAAGCTCCGCCAGTATTTTTTTATGCCTGGACAGTGACGTCATTTGCGGACCGAATTATTTTCGTCGACTCGTGGATGCTCTGAAAATGAATCCGGATTGGGTTGCAGCAGAAGCGACACTTTTGCCCGCAAACGGGGGGTCCTCAATATTACTCGACGCCCCCGAGAACCGAGGCGGGACTTTCCCCTCCGGGGCCAGTGCTTATCGGGCCGACGCGCTGAAGAGCGTGGGGGGATTTGATGAAGAATTTAAGCTCCCCGCGTGTGAGGATGCGGATTTGGCGGCGAGGATTATGGAGCTGGGGCGATATGGATATGTCCCCGAAGCTGTGGTGTACCATCCGGTACGTCGTGTATCTCTGCGTACTCACTGGCAGTGGCGTAAGCATTGGAGATATGAGATGTTCTTAGCCAAGCGATATGGGTTTATCTCTTTTCCAGGTCGTTCAGCCGGTTTATTCCCAAGGTTAAGAGTCTCATGGTGCGCGGCCGTGACATTACCAGCCGGGCGATTCATTGAGGGAATTAAATATATGAGATCTAAATCTTCTGAAGGCATGTTGGCCTGCCTGTACGCCCTATTCGACGTTTTCTGCGGATTTTGCGCCATTCCCATCATTTTGTTTTCCAGCGTTCCGCCCCGGCGCGATTATTTGTCAAATCATCAGATCGGTACCGGAAGAGATTGAATAGACTTCGCTGCTTATACGTGTCTCGGTATACCCCCAATCGGACCCGGACCGATCCGTATACTGGATTGCCCTGGTACCTGAGCGAGAAAATGAAGTTTGTAGGATTGTGGGGAAGGAACGGCAGGCCGGCAGCTTTTGAGAATTATTGTGAAAGAGTTATTGGTACCAATTCGAACTGGTGGGCGATTCCGAGAAGCTTATTCACCGTTTGGCAATCCCTAAGAGGAAGCAAACGGCCAGATGTCGTGGCCTGCGGCATCGACGAGTACTCGCTGATCGTGGGAGTGTTCGCTGGAAAACTTGCCGGTGCCCCCGTGTTTTGCGTCGTCGAGGACCCCCCATTTACGGATCGATACCGCCGAGAAGACGGCTGGAGGCGAAAGCAAGAAAGGGAGATCCGTTGCCTCGTTCTTCAGAGATTATTGAATTCTTGTTCGGGCGTATTTTGTTTCGTCGAAAGGGAGGCTCTCCGCGAGCTTCAATTGGGCAATATCCCCATTTATCAAATGATGAACGGAGTTTCCTCCCAAGCCCTGGAATGGGTCGCAAGGCGAGCAAAGGGGAAAAATGACACCCGAGAATGCATGATTGGACATGTGGGTGCCGTTAATTGGAAACAAGGCATTGGGGATCTGTTGGAGATCTTTGCCGAAGCCCAAGGGAGGCTACCGCATCTGCGTTTACGTTTAATCGGCCCCATTGCGCATGACCACATTCAGGAGTATCAAGCCAAGGTTTCCGATTGGGGGTTGAATTCCAATGTTGAAGTCACCGGTTGGCTGCCGTATGAAAAAATGTTGGACAAATTGCTGGAATGTGACGTGGGTGTCTATTGTAATCCTCCAACCGAGTGGTTTCGAGTTGCCCAGCCTCTCAAGATATGTGAATACCTGGCGCTGGAGAAGCCAATCGTAGCCTGGGATTATCCTGGCACGCGGCGGATGTTAGACCACGGACGATATGGAATTCTGGTGCCGCCAGGGGATCGGTCTGCTTTTGTGAACGCCCTGATTTCCCTTACCGATCCGACTGCCCGCCGGCTCATCGAAAATGAAATCCATTTCGCGATTCAAGGGCAATGGTCCAGCGATTATTGGTATGACCAGGTCCTAAACATACTGGGCGCCATAAAAAAGGATTCGTAGGATGGATTTGGAAAAAAACCTCACGAACAATTTCCAAGCACACGCTGGGGCCATTGCCAAAGTCATCCATTCCTATAGGGAGCGCGGTTATGAAGTTTTGCTCAGCAACCCTGATTGCCTGCCGACCCGTTTGTTCCAGGATGGCCGGCTGGTCAAGGCCAGCTGGGCTATTTCCTTGAGCGACATTCTCGTATTCCAGTGGATCGCAGGATCTGCCCCATGGCAGCGGGCGTTGATCATTGGGAATTCATTCGGGTTCTCAACTTTGGTGATCGCCGGGCTTTGTCCAGGATGCTATGTAGATGTAATCGATGCCGAGATTGAAGGAAGCGAGAACCGCTTGGGTTCTAATCTTACAACGGCGATTGCCAACGAACACTTCCCTGGGGTACGGCTAACGATTGGTTATTCTCCTCAAGATCTCCCGAAGGCCTGCCGCTTTGATGCGTATGACTTCGTTTTCATTGATGGGCTACATACGAACGAACAACTTATGGCGGACTTCAGCGGGGTCTGTGAAAGACGTGAGAAAAACAGCGTAGTATATTTACACGATGTGGGAATAGCGAAAATGAATATGGCCTGGTCAAAGATTAAGGCCCAATTCCTCACGGGAGACGATGCCGCCTTTGATCTGAATTTTACCAGTTTCGGCTCCGCGATGGTCATCTCCGGCAACCCCGAACTTAAAGGATTTTTGCAAAATTGCTGCCGACCCCTCGAGGATTGCTTCTATTATTTCGGGGCTAAACACATCGGATTTCGGAGTGCTTACCGATTGCTCATGCGTACCATTCGTAATTCAACCCTGTTGGGACGATTGCTTCCGTAAAGTAGCCCCGGAATAGAATTGACCGTGAGAGCAAAAGTCATCTACTTTAAGTACCTTTATTATATTGTACGCTGCGGCAGTATAAAAAAATTCTATAATTATTTCTTGAACAGGATTGAAAAGTGGTTGAGAAAAGCCAGTCTAAATAGCCTGCCAGTAAACGTAATGATTGAACCCTGTAACATATGCAACTTAAAGTGTCCCGGTTGCATTACAGGGATTAAACATCCAGATGCAATTAAGCCGCTTATGCTTCATTATGACCAATTCAAGAAGATATTCGACCCAGTTAAGGAATATCTCTTCAGCATCTCTTTCTATAATTGGGGAGAGCCTTTTCTGAATAGCGATATCTTCTCGATGATAAACTACGCAGTTTCCAATCGATGTGCCGTAACCCTCCATTCAAATTTTAACGTATTTAATGAGGGGATGGCTGAAAAGGCCATATTAAGCCGCTTAACCCACATCTATTTATCCATCGATGGGGCAACGCAAAAAACCTATGAAAAGTATAGAGTCGGGGGGAGTTTATCTCGCGTCCTTGAAAATATAGGGATCCTAGTCGATAAGAAGAAGGAAATGAGGAGTCATTTCCCCATCCTGACTTGGAAGTATTTAGTATTTCCTCATAATGTTCATGAGATCGAAATGGCCAGGCAAAGATCAGAGCAGCTTCAAGTGGACGGATTTGAGGTATTCTTCGGCAATCTGGATAATGTGGCCACCTTCGGTTCGGAAACAAGATATGATCCAGCCACGGGGAAAGCAGTGATCGATCATAAGCACTTTTGTGATTCCCTGTGGGATACGCTGATCGTCTATCCGGATGGGTCAGTAATCCCTTGCTGTCAATCCTTCCGAGAAAGAGATGTCTTCGGCAATTTGAACGAGCGCTCCATGGGAGAAATCTGGAATAACGATGAATTTGTCAGGATGCGGAGAATGATAAGCAAAAGAAGAATTGAAGATGGAATTCGCTCTCCTTGCTGTGAGTGCAGTATTGTTAGGAATTTGTCCGAACGATCATCTTCGTCGAGTTAAATTCGGGGCTGATATTGTCGAAAGGGAAGTCGGGAACCCGAATCGGCGAGCGCGAACAAAATGAATCGGGACTAATGGCTGGAGCCGGTAAGAGACTTCATCTTGGTTGCGGATTGAACACGCCAGAGGGCTGGGTTCATGTCGATGGGTCCTGGAACGCACGACTGGCAAAGTATCCATTACTGCGCAAGTTTGCAAAAACAATGCACATTTTACCAGGGGAAATGAAAGATTTATGCTGGAGCCCTGATATATTCATCCACGACCTTAGAAAAGGATTACCCTTTGGGGACGAGTCTTTTCAATGTATCTATTCCGCCCATTTATTGGAGCATCTCTACTTGAAGGACGCGATCCATTTGATCGAGGAATGCTTCCGGGTGCTGATCCCGGAAGGGATATTACGGATGGTGGTTCCCGATTTGCGTTCAATGATATTAGAATATATGAGCGAGATTCCATCTAGAAACCCTTCTTGCGAAGGGGCTATAGATAACAGGGCCGATAGACTCAACAAGAGGCTCTTATTCAGAGGGCCAGAGGCGAAATCCGGGAACTTAATCTACAGAATGTATATGTCGCTGAAGGATTATCACTCCCATAAATGGATGTACGACGCCGAATCGCTTATTTCCTATTTTAGGCAGGGGGGTTTCGTAAATGTCAAAGAGACGCAATTCCTGGAAAGCCAAATTGAGGGTATAGAGAACATTGAAAAAGAGGAGAGCATTCTTAATGGGGAGGGAATTTGCGTAGAGGGTTTGAAACCAAGCTTGCAAAGTTGAAGGAGAAATTTGTTTGAAATCGCTGCACAGCCAGAATTCGATAGCAGGGTGGCTGCTATTAGTGGACATATTATTCCTTGTGGTACCCTGTGCTGGAAAATGAATAATTCTGTCAATTCTAGATAAATGCGGATTGGAGTAGTCATAGCAGGACATAAAATGGTCCCGAAATTGGAGCGTTGCCTGGGGGGCTTTGTTTCTTTGTTGGCAGGTGCGAGTAATTTAATATTTGTGGATAATGGTTCAAAGGAGAATATAAAGAAGTGGGTGGAAGAAAAATTCCCTAAAATAACAGCTATAAGGTTAGGAGAGAATCGCTTGTTCTGTGGTGGCTATAATGCGGGAATCAGAATTGCAATGGAACGAGGGTATGATTTTGTCTTAATCGTTAATGCAGACACGGAGGTTATTAACCCAGGTTTTATAAAGGACCTAATAGAAAGTGCGGAACGTTGGCCCATGGCAGCGTTCATTGGTCCATTGGTTTACTTGCGATCGCCTGAAGTCATTCAAGAAACCTGCCTGCAATTTCCTGGAATTATACGCAACGCCTCTATTTGGGTTTTCTCGCGAATATTGCCAAAGAGATATTTTGATCAACCAAAAAAAGAAAGTCGTGTGGAAGTGCTTAACGGTGTTTGTGTTTTATGTAGGGTTAGGGCATTAAAGGAAATTGATCTGATGGATGAAAATATGGGGGGATATGCTGAGGATTATGATTGGGCTTGGCGAGCTCGGAAAAGGGGCTGGGCCAGTGTTTTTTCACCGGTGCCGAGCGTTGTTCACCACGAGGAGCGATCGGGCTACGAGTTATATTCATTAAAGAGATTCCTTGGAAAAAGGAATGTGGTTTATTGGTTTTTGAAAATTGGAAGACATCATTCGGCAAGGTGCTATGCGAAAGCTTCATTAGGACTTGCCATGGCCCGGCTTTTCTTGTCCCGGTCTTCTGCGGAAAGGCGAAAGCATGCCTATTTCTTCCGGAGGTTACGGCGCGCCTTCAGGGGACTTTTATGCAGGGAGGCAATCGGGGAATGGTTCGGGCCCCCCTTCGGGTCGTGGGAGAATGATCATGACCTCTAACCAGAAAACCATAAAGGCTCCTGGGATATCTATTTCCATAGGGATTCCAGCACCAGTACTTGTCAGTTTGCTCTTCTACATCGGAACTTTAGCGGCCACCCAAACCATTTATGGAGGAGGATACATGACTTTGCGGTGGACTGCGCTGGGATCATTGACTTTAGTCAGCTTTTTTTACTGGCTTTTGGGGCGTAGCCCCCGGAAGGATCGAGTGGGGAACCAACGTGATCCGGTTGTGGTATTCATTTATCTTGGGGCAACTCTGCTTAGCGTGGCAACTGCAGAAAATTTTGAGTTCAGCGGCTTGAGATGGATGACTCAGGGGATGCTTATATTAAGTTGTATGGTCTTCTTGCGGGGGACGTTCAACCCGGAAAAAATAAAAGATCTATTGTTACCGTTGAAAGTCATAAGTCTTATGCTTTTATTAATTTCTCTTTTGTTTCCTGCTCCTTTGACCATTTATGAGAATCCATATTTTCGTGGGGCCATGGGAGATTCCAATTCTCTGGGTCATGTCGCGGCCATTTGCGCTTTGGTATTCTTTCAGGGGGCCATGCCTGCCAGGAAGAGATCCTGGAAATTTGGACAACTGGCAGTGGCTGGCTTCGCTTTCGTGATCCTCATTCGCAGCGGAGCCCGAAGCTCAGCAGCCGCATTCCTCGTGGGCTTCATGTTAATCAATTTTTACTTTGGTTTAACGCGCTCTCTTCTAACAAAAGCCGCCGTTTTTTTATTGGCAGCTTTCATATTGGCCAGCCCCATGATCCATTCCAAGGTGATGCATTTTGTCGCTAAAGATGAAAGGAGATATGATCATTCTTCCCTCAGTGACCCTCTAAGAGAAGCTGGTAAGAAAGGACTTTTACCAAGCTCTATGTTTGCTACCCGGGAGCGTCTCTGGTCTGAAGGTTGGGAAGGATTTACGCGTCGGCCATTTCTCGGTTGGGGATTTGGAGCCAATGCGGATATTGCGAGAGCATGGTCTATAAGGCCAACAGGTATGGGTATGACACGAGATATCACGAACGACTTACTCTTTATTTTGGAAGGAAGCGGATTGATCGGCTTTCTGGCCTATCTTGGCCTCATCTTCTTCATTCTCCTCCAATTTCCCAGCCGGCAGCAGACCTTCATGCTGCGCCAAGGGTTTAGGAAGGGAATGCTGGACGAGGTGACCTTATCCAGATCTTACGTACACGCCCAATTTTATATGCTGTCTGTGAGTCTCTTTGTTCTCTTTTTGTTCGATGGCAGCGCCTTTTCCGCAGGCAGTCTTATTTCCGCGATTTTCTGGATAAGCGCGGGAGCAGCGAGTTTGATGCGAATGAAGCTGGTTGCCAGCGAGCGGATGGATCCCTGGGTACTGAAAGGATCTAAAAGCTCAAAAGTTCAACAGCCCACGTGAAAAGCAGAGAATGGCTATTGGCTCCCTTTGGGGCTGAGTATGCTTGCCGACCTACCTGGGGATTGTGGGAGCGATCTTACGTAAGGACTTTTGGGCTGTTAGACTTCCCCAACCGCCTTCGAGCCCGGATCATTGCGCCAGCGTTACAGGCTCTCCATCCACGAAAAGTTCTGGATTTAGGCTCGGGAACGGGATGCTATTCTTTCTACTTATCTCGGGATCAGCGGGTAGTGGTTTCCGGAGTGGAAATTAACGAAGGCCGAATTTCCGAATCCCGGCATATTGCCAAATGCCTGGGAAGAAACAATTTGAAATTTTATTCAGCCAGCTCCAATGGGTGCCTGAAGAATTTTCCTGCCGAAACTTTTGAGGTAGTCCTGGCTGTTGAAGTATTGCAATATCTACCGGACGTCTGCTTGACTTTGCGGGAAATATACAGAGTTGTTAAGCCAGGCGGACATGTTCTGGGACATATACCTGTTTTAGGCTACCTCAGGCCTTATGAGACGATGTTATTTGATGATACCAAAATCCGAGGAATGCTTTCCGAGGCGAATTTTCATATCCTAAAAATTGTACCGACCTTTGGTGGCGCCCTCCGGAAACTTTGTGCCTTATACGACTCACTCAGCCGTTCGCGAATACTAATGGGAATGTTGTTTCCATTCTTTCTGTTCTCCTCTACCGTGCTCCGAGTGGAAAATCCAAAAGGTCAATACCGGTTTTTTATCGCCCGCAAGCCAGCCAATAGAGTTGAAAGTGATGAGCAATGAGTGCTGAGCCTCGAAGAGGAAAACCGTGATTTTAAGACCGACCACTGAGGACTGAGAAAAAAGGGCTGAGTGCTGAGCTATGAGGACTGAGATCACAGAGGGGTTGGGAAAGGTCAACAAAGAGAATAGGGCCACGGTTATGCCCCTGCGAATTGGGATTCTCATGGATCATCCCAGCCCCCATATGGTGGCCCTCCTTAATGCGCTGGCAGAAAGAGAAGATTGTCTGGCAGAAGTCATCTATTTGGGCCGAATTGCGCCTGAGCGGCATTGGGGTGCTCCGGCGGGCCAATTACCCTACCGATTCCTGAAAGGCCTAACGTTGGGGACAGGCGGTCTGCGAATGAACACCAATTTGCTCCATGCGCTGCGGAAAGCACCCGTGGATGTCTGGCTGGTAAATTCTGTCTTCAGTTCTCCCAGCACGCTCCTGGCTGCTTGGTGGTTGGGGAGAAACTCCATACCCTGGGCCTATATGAACGAACCGCCAAGACCCCGGCGTCGATTGATATGGGCCCTTAAATCTTCGGTTCTCAAATTTTTGCTGCAAAGATCATGGGGGGTAATCGGGATGGGAGAGAAAGTGGTGGAGATGTACCAGCAGCTTCTTAAGGGTCCCCGTCCTATGGTATCCATCCCCTACTACATCAATTTAGAAGAATTTTTTCATCTCCCTATTCCGGATCCTCCGGGTAACGGAGAAGCTATCAAATTTCTTACTTGTTGTCAGATGATTCACCGCAAAGGCCTGGATATTCTCCTGCGGGCCTGTGAGCAATTGGAGGGTATGAATTGGCAATTGACCTTAGTGGGTGACGGACCTCTGCGCCGCAGATTGGAGCAAGAATTTAATCGCCGGTTTCCTCCCGCCCAAGTGATTTTCAGGGGAGAAGTACCCTATGCCATAAGGCATAAGGCTTTCGTTGGCCATCATATTTTTGTTTTCCCATCGCGATGGGATGGCTGGGGAATGGTGGTGGCCGAAGCTCTGGCTGCAGGGCTTCCCGTCATTGCTACCGATGGGGTTATGGCGGCCCATGAGCTGATCCGCAGCGGAATGAATGGGTTTGTCATTCCAGTTAACGACCCTAAGGCACTGGTAGATAAGATGACCTACTTCCTTCGCCATCCTGAGACAATTCCTCAGATGGCTCTGACGGCCCGGCAAGTGATTCAGGGATATCAACCAGAAGTGGGGGCGGAGAAATTAGTAAATTTCTTAGCAGATCTTCTTAGGAATGCCGAAATTCACCGAAAAAAGCCCGATCAAGAAATCTTGGGGAACCCACTTACATGGAAGGTTTTAACCTCCCCCCATTCGCTTTCTGGGGGGGCCTGGAAAGACATTCGCCAGTGGGCTAAAAGAAAATTAATCCTGGTGGGCAACGCGGTCAGCCCCAATGGTAAACCAAAGGGACACCGAATTCTGGTCTATCATTTAATCCTGAAAGAAGACCAGAAATCTTTTGAAGAGCATATAAAATTTCTTAAGGACAGCTTCAAAATTTGTTCAGTGTCGGAGGTTCTCCAGGCCATCTCAAGGGAAGACGATGGAGTATATCGTGCAGCCATAACCTTTGATGATGGTTTTCGGGTTCTAATGCAGGATTGTTTAGAGGTCCTGGAAAGGCATGGCGTAAAAGGAATTTTCCTGGTCCCTACAGGTTTTGTGGAGCTGGCGGATCAGCCGGAGTTGGCTGCCCGTTTAAGTCTTAGAGCGCACCATTACAATCTCCCTTTAGAACCAATGCGGGCAGAGGATTTACAGATGCTGAGGAAACTGGGTCATGAAGTGGGGAGTCATGGAATATCTCACTCGAGCATCGCCATTATGTCCAGGCAGCAGGCCGATAGAGAACTCGTATGGTCCGGGGAATGCATAACCCGATGGACGGGCCTCCATCCTGAAGGCTTTGCCTATCCGTATGGCCATACTTCGAGCACCCTCGGAGATCCAACCGCCTGGGTTCGCCAGGCGGGCTACAAATATGGCCTTACCCTCCATCGAGGAGCAGTGGGATCCAAGAGTAATCCCTTACTGTTGCCTCGCGAGCATGTGGAGGGAAATTGGTCCATTCATGACCTGCGCTATTTTCTGACCAAATAATCGTTATTATGGCTATTCGTGTTCTGCATGTGATTCATGGAGTAGAGAAGGAACAAACCGGGGCGGGCTACAGCGTTCCGGGCCTATGCCGTGCGCTGGCCCAAAAGGGAATAAAGATAACCTTAGTGGCTCTAAGCCTCGGGGGGGACCTTCCCGAATGCTCTCATCAGATGGAAGGTTTAGAGTTTCGACGGTTTCCTTATATTGGGCCTAAGAGGATCGGTTATTCACCCTGGCTACGGTCCTTTGTGAGAGAAGCGCTGAACCAAGTTGATATTGTGCAGACCCATTTCCTGTGGTCCTATCCTGAAGCGTTCGCCTCCCGTTTAGCTCTAAAGAATCGGAAGACTCTGGTAAAAACACCCCACGGGGCTTTATTCCCGGAAGCCTTAGCTAAATCCAGTCTGGCCAAACTGATATGGTATAGGTTCATCGACGGCCCGGCGCTGGAAAATGCCCAATGCGTGGTGGCCACCAGCGAGAGTGAGGCTGGTTGCCTAACCGACCGATTTCGCTGCAAACGTCTGGAAGTTATTCCCAATGCCATCGATCCTCCAGACTTGCCGGATAAAAACACCTCCTGGCAGCGGGCTCATGAGATTATGGGGAATCCTGAGGGAAAGTACGTACTTTTCTTAGGAAACCTGCACCCCCATAAGAATCTTGAGAAGCTGATCGCCCTTTGGCCGCAGGTACAAAAGAATTGGCCCCAACATATTTTGATACTTGTCGGTCCCGGAGAGGCGGGGTATATGAAGCGCCTGCAGCGACTCATCCACCGGTTAGGAATGGCGGAGCGGATAAGAGTTTGCGATCCGGTTTATGGGCCAGATAAATGGGCGCTTCTGAATGCCGCGGAAACCCTGGTCTTGCCATCGAAATCGGAAAACTTCGGCCTGGTTGTTGCCGAAGCCCTTTATTGTGGCACTCCGGTGGTAGCCAGCCGAGGAACTCCATGGCCCGTATTGGAAACAGGGAGTCTTGGCCACTGGGTGGAAGCCGAGGATGGCCTTCTGGCAGAAGCCATCCAGGACGTTCTGGCCTGGCCTGCTCCTCGCCGTCAGAAGATGGCCCAGGACGGGCGTGCCTTAATTGAAAGTCGTCATATTTGGGACAAAATAGCCGATCAATATATAAGGCTTTACCGTGATTTGCTCTGTTAGATTTTTGGGCAAGCCTTAAGCCCGAGGAAGCAATTGTGGATTCTTTCAATTTTTCCCAAAGAAGGCGAGTTCCCGTGAGTATCCTAATTCCCGTCAAGAATGAAGAACGGAATATTCATCGATGTTTGGAGTCTTTGAGATGGGCAGAGGAAATATTCGTGGTGGACTCCCAGAGCACGGATAAGACAACCGAGATTGCCAATGAGGAAGGGGGAAAAGTCGTTCAGTTTTTCTTCAACGGCACTTATCCCAAGAAGAAAAACTGGGCCTTAGAAAATTTGCCCTTCCGCCATGAATGGGTTTTGATTGTTGATGCCGACGAGGTGATCCCGGCAAAGCTGGCCGAAGAAATTTCTACGGTATCAAAACGACCCAACGGATACGATGGGTATTACATAAACCGCCGTTTTTTCTTCCTCGGACGCTGGTTGGGATACTGCGGATACTATCCCAGTTTCAATCTCCGACTCTTTAAGCACCGTTTAGGGCGGTACGAAAGGATGGTTGCCAACGGGGCAGGGGATAACGAAGTTCATGAACATGTAGTTTTGCAAGGGAAGGCTGGTTATCTTCATGAGGACATGCTGCATTATGCTTATCCAGACATCGCCACCTGGGTAGAAAAACACAATCGTTATTCCAGTTGGGAAGCGCAGTTAGAAGAACATTTCCGTTCGAGAGACCGGGAAGGGGATGAACGCCTTATCGGGCGGTGGCTACGGTATAAACGGTTACTTAAATCTATTTACCTCAGGATTCCCCTGCGTTTCCTCCTGCGTTTTTTTTACGCCTACATCTGGAAAAAAGGATTTTTGGATGGGAAACCTGGATTCATCTTTTGCGTCCTCCTGTCTTTTTACGATTTCCTATCCTGGGCCAAGTCGTTTGAGAGAAAAGTTCAAAGGGAAGATACTTAGCTCCATCCTCGCGGGGGTCAAAAGAATTCTATTCTTAAGAAGGGAAGTTTAGAGGTCGCTCATTTGAAACCCCAATGGTTAAAGGATATTTATTATTCCTCCATTGCCCGGCTTACAGTCCTGAACTATTTCTGGCGTAGAGCCTTTCCCAAAATCCCCGAATTTGAACGAATCATCCTGCACTTAGGCTGTGGGGAGAATTATATTGCTAAACCGGGCTTTGTGAACATCGATGGAAATCTTTTCCGCCGCAAGGATCTTTGGTTGGATGTTACCCTCGGCCTACCTTTTCCTGAGGAGAGCATCGATGCCATATTTGCCAGCCATGTTCTGGAGCATTTGAACGAAAAACAAGTGCGGCGGGTTCTGGAGGAAGCCTACCGAGTTCTGAAGCCCGGGGGTGCCGTCCGCTTCATAACCCCGGATTTGGGCAAAGCCATCGAGGCCTACGTAAGAGGGGATCTTACATTTTTTAGTGAATGGCCTGACCAGCGAAAATCCATCGGCGGAAGGTTTAACAATCATTTATTATGTAGGGACCAACACCGGCTGATGTTTGATTTCGGCTTTTTTAGGGAATTGCTCGATAGTGCCGGTTTCGAGAACTGCCGCGAGGTGGAGGCCTGGAGGTCAAAAATTTTTGAAATTTCGGAGCTGGAAGAGATTCAGGGGAAAGATTCTGATTACTGCCGATCCTTATTCGTGGAAGCTTTTAAAATCAAGAGATGAAAGTTTCTGTTATCACAGCCGTTTTTGACGGCCAGAAGACCATCCGGGATGCAATTGAGAGTGTCCTGAATCAAGAGTACAAGGATGTGGAACACATCATCATTGATGGGGGTTCAACGGATGGGACCCTGGAGGTGATCGAAGAATACAGGGGGCAGATTGCCAGGATGATCTCAGAACCAGACCGAGGTGTATATGAGGCCTTGAATAAGGGGATCCGGCTATCCACCGGGGAGGTAATCGGAATTCTGCATGGGGATGATTTTTATGCCCATAACAGAGTTTTAATAAGGGTCGTTGAAGGTTTTGAAAAACAGAACAAGGATAGCTGTTACGGTGATTTGCAGTATGTAGATAAGAGAGATCCCCATAGAGTCCTACGCCATTGGAAGTCCGCCCCATATACCCAGGGAAAATTTAAATCCGGATGGATGCCACCCCACCCGACTTTTTTTGTAAAAAGAAGGATATATGAAAAATATGGTCTTTTCGACGAGAAGTTTAGAATTGCCGGGGACTATGAATTGATGCTCCGCTTTCTGGAAAGATATAAAATTTCCACTTTTTATATTCCTGAGGTTCTCGTAAAGATGCGGTGGGGAGGAATCAGTAACGGAAGTATTAAAAATTTATTTATCAAAAGCTATGAGGATTACCAAGCCTGGGAGATAAACCACCTCCAGGGTAATCTATTGATTATTTTCTTTAAAAACTTATCCAAAGTTCCTCAGTTGCTTAAAAGGGAGTAAGAGAAGGAGAAATGTTAAAATTCTTGATCCTTTTCATGATCGGATTGGGTTCCACCCTCCTCCTCACTCCCCTGATGAAGATGGCCGCCGTTAAATTGCGGGCCTTTGACTATCCGGGTGAGCGAAAGGTACACCTTCGCCCCATTCCCAAGTTGGGTGGAATTGGGATTTTTGTCTCCTTTTACCTGATCCTGCTACTGTCGTGCCAGCTTGATTTCTTCTACTTCCCTCCCCAATTCCTCAAGGAGATAAACTACGGGTGGCTACTGATTGCTTCCGCCATCGTTTTCGCCATGGGACTGATAGATGACTTTTGGAGCATTCCTCCCAGTTTAAAATTATTCTGGCAGATTATCGCCGGACTCATCGTTTCCTTTACCCCGTACAGGATTGAGGCCATAACCTTCCCCTTTGGAGACCTCAATCTGGGGATTTGGTCGGTCCCCGCCACAGTTCTCTGGGTGATAGCCATCACCAACGCCCTCAACCTTTTCGATGGGCTGGATGGGCTGGCGGCCGGGACGGTCTTCATTGCCTCCCTCTCCATATTTGGTATTTCCCTGCTCAATGAGAACATTGGATCGGCCCTCATTGGCATCATCTTGGCGGGCACTACTTTAGGGTTTCTGAAATATAATTTCTACCCGGCCTCGGTTTTCCTGGGAAATTCGGGATCCTATTCTCTCGGATTTATCCTTTCGATTCTCTCTCTCCATAGCTATTCAAAAGATACGACCGCGGTCGTCATCCTGATTCCCGTCCTCCTTCTTGGCCTTCCTATCATGGACACGGTCTTATCCATGCTCCGCCGGCTGCTAAAATCTCTGCGCATCATCGGAATGAATGGGAACAGGAATAACTTCAAGTCTTTCTTTTTCGATAAATGGATTATATTACAGGCGGATCGAGATCACATCCATCATCGCCTTCTACAGTTGGGCTTCACCCAGCGCCGGGCGGTCATCTTCCTCTATGCCGTCTCTTTAATCCTGGGGGGACTGGCCTTCTCCTCGGTTTACTTCCGCAATATCAATCAGGCCCTTCTGCTTATCGCGATCGGAATTGCCTCCTATGTGGGCATCAACAAATTGAAATACAGTGAAATGCAAGTCCTCAGAAATGGGGCCCTCCTTCCCCTTTTTGATACTCCCTTAATTAGCCAGAGAATCGTGAAGGCTTTCTTCGATTTGGCTTTTATCGCTTTCTCCTACTACCTGGCTTTTCTCCTCAGGTTTGAGGGAGAGTTCGACCAGTCGATGAAGAAATACTATCTCTCTACCGTCCCCCTGGTGGTCTCCCTAAAATTGTTCATTTTTTACGTTGTAGGCCTCTATCGGGGGGTCTGGCAATACACCGGGATCGCCGACCTCATGAGGGTGGCCAAAGCCGTGGTATTGGCTTGTATCACGACAGCCCTATTTATCTGGATGATTCCGGCCTTTGGAGTCATCAGCTGGACGATATTCGTGATTGATTTTAACCTCCTCTTCTTAATGGTTCTGGGGCTGCGCAGTTCCTTCCGCATCCTGGAACACCTCCATGAATTTACCGACCAGCAGGGGAAAAAAGTTTTGATCTACGGAGTGGGAATGCCCAGTATTCAGGCTCTTAAAGAGTTTATCCATAACCCGCGGTTGAAGCTTAGTCCAGTGGGTTTCATCGATGATGATGAACAGAACCAAGGCATTCAGGTGGATGGTTATCCCGTCCTCGGGTCCCTCGATTCATTGGAGCAGATCCTTCAGAATATGCCCATCTCTGAGATCATTGTATCCCGCAGTGACATCCCCAGGGAAAGGCTTTCTCGCCTGGCCCAGATTTGCAGCGATCGGGGTATTTCCCTCAAGCGCTTCCAAACGGAGCTGGAAGAGATTCCTTTGACCCTATAGAAAGAAAATCCTTCAGTATTATCTCCTTTCTTGTTTCTTCCACTCCCCAATCCGGGGAAAGTTTCCTTTAAAAAAGGCGCCTTAAAAAAATCCGGCCATATTTCCCGGCCGCTCGAAGGGGATGGATTAAATAATAGAGGAAAAACAGGGAAGGGGGCAGGGGTATGGGTTTCCAGTCTCCGATCGTCGGCGTGAACACCAAGCGGAGGCAATAGCCCACCCGGTCCCGCAAGCGGTCGCTCACCTTCAAGTAGAAAAGGGAACGCTCGAAGATCCCGAGGGGTGCCTCTACTTTCTTGAAAAGCCGTTGGCTAACGGAGTTGGCCAGGGATTTGACCGCTTTGTCCCCCCGCACCTTTTTAAGGACTCCTGCGGGAAGGTCTGTTCCCAGAAGGTCTTGCGCGAGGAAGAGGCCCAGGAGAAGTATGCGTTCACAGCTCAAGGATATGGCTTTTTTCATCAACTGGTCCCAATCCATCTCTTTGTGCACCCGGACCAGCTCAGCTACATCGCAGACCCAATTCAATTGCTCCCAACAATGCATGGCTCCATGCAAGCTGAGGATCAAGAGGTAATCCTCTGGCGTGAAGGTCGCGACTCTCTTACCTTCAAAGGAGGTGTGATCCAATCGGCCCTCGAAATGGTCAAAGCTGAGAAATAGAGGAAAGTCCCTCGGCGTGATTTTCCAGTGGAGTTCTACGAGGGTCTTGCTACTATCGTGGATGAAGAAGAGCTCATCGTGGGAATCCAAGAAGGCTTCTTCCTGTGCAGGGGGGAGGGAGATTTTCGGGCGGTAATCCAGGGAGGCCAGCAAATCTTTGGCTTTCAGGACGTCCCGTTTATGAACCAGAATATCCAAATCACTGGACACCCGCAGGGCTAAGTTGCCGTAGATGCAAGATGCCAGGACAGGCCCTTTGAAGGGGACGGCTGACATTCCGCTGGACTCAAGCAAGTCTATTATTTTGCACAGTTCACCGGCCAAGAAAATATTGCGCACCGCGTTGGAAAGGAAATGTTGCCGCATTTGATCTAAGGCGGTTGGTGGGACTAAATCTGGGGAAGTTTTGTGGAGGTTGTAGTAAAGAAGCGGGGTCAACCCGTGGGCACTCGCCATTTGAACGAGGTATGGCCAGTCTATTTTGGAATCGAGCAGGGCCCTGACCTGATCCACCCTCTCAGAATCCAGAGATGTCCGGGCACAGCAAAGGAGCAGGTCAACTTCGGGCCGATTGGTCAAGCTAAGAACCTCCTTCTCCTTCCAACAGGGGCCGCCTTTTTAGACGCCTTGGCTGAGCTGGGACCAAACTTTCAGGTATTCCTCCTTGGTGTATTTCGGCTGGTAGTCCTTCTTGATGGATAAACCCTCGCGGGCCCCGTCCCAGAGAAGGTCAACAACAGTCAAAGCCAGGCCCTTGGTCGATTCTATGTAGGCCAGGCGTGGGTCGCCGATTACAAAATCCTCCGTATGAATATATCCCTTCCCGGCTTTGATGTAGGCGTGCAGGGCGGGCATGAGGTGGGAGACGTCTCCGATGTCCGTTGACCCAGTCTGGTGGCCGGCCTGACCGATGGCCTCCGCTCCCAGTAAGGGGGCCATGTTAGAGGCAAAGAGTTGATCTAAGCGAGCGTCGCAGATGCTCGGCAGGTAGCCAGGAAGGTCCAGAATCTCCACCTGGGCACCGATGGCCATGGCCCCGGCCCTGAGCGCCCGGTTCACTTTTTGATTGGCGTCCTCCATCGCTTCCACAGTTCGGCCACGGACGAAGGTTTCGATGCGCACGTCAGCAGGGACGACGTTGACCAGGTCGCCTCCCTTGGTGATGATTGGGTGCACCCGAACACAGTCTTCATCCCGGAATGTTTCCCGCTGGGCATGGATGCTAAGCAAACCGATCATGGCCGCGTTGAGAGCGTTGATCCCTAAATGAGGAGCTCCTCCGGCGTGGGATTCTTTGCCCTTATAGCGGATAAATTTGGCCATCACGCCGTTATGGGTGGCCCCGATGAGAACTCTCTTGATCGGGTCCATTTCTTTAAGGTGAAACATCATGACCATGTCCACCTCTTCCAGGATACCCAGGCGGATGAACTCCTGCTTTCCAGCCAAAAAAAATAACTTCCCCTCCTGGCGCAGTTTGTGGCGGTACTCGAGCTCTACCAGTTCTTCGGCGGGGACAGCCATCAGGGATACATCTCCGTCGAGCTCTTTCATCGCTCCAGAATCTATAAGACCCATTCCTGCTCCCAGCATTCCCGCAATCGAGGCATTATGGCCACAAGCATGGGCAGCCCCTGTTAGGGGATCCGCGTTCCGGTTTGCAGGGACGAGGATGGAATCCAGCTCCCCCATGATGGCCAGGCGCAATTTCTTGGTTCTACCTGGAAGGTCGGCTACCACTCCGGTCAAGGCCACTCCTTTCTGGTAAGATAGCCCCAGGGAGCGAAATTTTTCTTCCACCAGAGCAGCGGTTTTTACTTCCTTGAAGCCCATCTCCGGATGGCCGAGGATGGTCTCTCCAATTTCCCTAATTTCGCCAGACCGCTTCTCAATCGCCTCTATTACTCTCTTCTTTAACTCTTCTTTGGTAGACATCTCCGTTTTCCCTTCCTTTGATCCTTTTTCCCTCTGACTTTTCGAATTTTTCACGGCCTCCAGCGGAGCTTTGGTTTGCGGTTCGCCAGTACTTCATCCAGCCGGGAAATCTTGGTTTTATGCGGGGCTTCCCGCAGCACGTTCGGTTCGGTCTCTGCTTCCTCCGCAATCCGCACCATGGCTTCGATAAACTGGTCGAGGGTTTCTTTGGTCTCGCTCTCTGTAGGCTCAATCATCAGCGCTCCGTGGATGACCAGGGGGAAATAGATGGTTGGCGGGTGGAACCCGTAGTCCATCAGCCGTTTGGCGATGTCCAAAGCTGTCACCCCGTGTTTCGCCTGCCAGCGGTCGCTGAATACGCACTCGTGCATGCAAGGAAGGTCGTAAGGCAGGTGGTAATGGTCCTTCAGCTTAGCCCGGATATAATTGGCGTTGAGCAGCGCGATCAGGCTGGCTCTTCTCAGCCCTTCTGCACCCAGGGAAAGAATGTAAGCATAGGCCCGAACCAGAACTCCAAAGTTTCCGTAAAAGGATCGGACTTTGCCGATGGACTTGGGCCGGTCGTAATTGAATCGGAATCGGCCTTCCTCCTCGGTGATCATCGGAACGGGAAGGTAATCGGCCAAATGGGCTTTGACGCCTACCGGCCCCGCGCCTGGCCCACCCCCGCCATGGGGAGTAGAAAAAGTCTTATGCAGGTTAAAGTGTAATACATCCACCCCCATACCGCCCACCTGGGTTAATCCCATGAGGGCATTCAAATTTGCTCCGTCGCAGTAGACCTGTCCACCCTTTTGGTGCACGATGTCAGCCACCTGGCAGATATGCTCTTCAAAAAGGCCCAGCGTGTTTGGGTTGGTGATCATGAGGGCGGCTACATCCTCATCCATTACTTCCTCTATGGCCTGCGGCGAAAGCACACCCCGTTCATTGGATTTCACCTGCATGACCTGATACCCACAGAGACTTGAACTGGCCGGGTTTGTTCCGTGAGCTGTGTCCGGTACCAAGACTTTTTTCCGTGGGCTCCCTCGATCGGTGAGGTAGGCCCGGATCATGAGCATACCGGTGAGCTCTCCCTGCGCGCCGGCAGAGGGCTGAAGGGTCGCCTGATCCATGCCGCTAATTTCACAGAGGAACCTCTCCAGGTCATACATGAGCCGAAGGGCTCCCTGAGATATCTCTTCCGGCTGGTATGGATGGGCTCCGGCAAAGCCTGGGAGGCGAGCGAGATCTTCGTTGATCTTGGGATTGTATTTCATGGTGCAGGAGCCCAGGGGGTAGAACCCGGAATCTACCCCATAATTCCACTGGGAGAGCCGGGTGAAGTGGCGGATAACTTCCACTTCGCTCATTTCCGGGAATCCTTCCAGCTCCTGTCGAATAAGCTTTCGGGGCCAAACACTTTCTGGGCCTATCCTTTCCACGTCCAGCTCGGGCAGGGAATAGCCCTTTCTACCTTTGGCCCCCTGTTCGAAGATCAGGGGTTCATTCAGAACTAATCCCCCCGCACCCGGCCAATCACCCTTCATTTTGAACACCTCGTCTATTAGGGCTTCGAAAGGCTCCCCAGCATTTCAGCGAAATGATCGATGTCTTGCTTGGAGTGTTTCTCTGTTACGCAGATTAAGACTTCTCTTTCCAATTCTGGATAAAATCGCCTGAGGGGAAAACCCCCGATGATTCCTTCCTGGAGCAAGGTCCGCAGGATGAATTGAGAATCCCCCCCGAGGGTTAGAACAAACTCATTGAAGGTGGGGGCAGAAAATCGTAATCGGCCAGATTCTCTTAGTCTTTTCTTGGCATATTCGCCCTTGCTTAAGTTCATCTCGGCCAGCTCTCTCAGCCCCTCCTTCCCCATGGTCGTCGAGTAGACCAGAACGGCCAGAGCGCATAAAGCTTGGTTGGTGCAGATATTCGAAGTAGCTCTCTCCCGGCGAATATGCTGCTCCCTTGTGGCCACAGCCAGTACGAAGCCTCGGCGACCCTGCCGATCAATGGTTTCTCCCACGAGCCTGCCGGGCATGGCTCGAAGAAAGGCTTCCTTATTGGCGAAGAAACCCACGTAAGGTCCCCCGAAGTTCAAGGAATTCCCGAAGCCCTGCCCTTCCCCCACGACCATGTCCGCTCCCAAATGACCCGGCGGCGGAAGGAGGGCTAAAGATAGGGGTTCGGTCACAGCTACGATGAAAAGGGCTCCTCGAGCATGGACAATCTCAGCGCACTCTTCCAGGTCTTCCAAGCAGCCGAAGAAGTTGGGCTGCTGAATCACTACGGCGCTGGTCTCTTCATCCACTGCCTGCTGCAAGGCCAGGAGGTCGGTGACGCCTTCACCGGTGTATGAGATTTCGCCTAATTGCAAATCCAGAGGATGGGTATAGGTATGAGCGACCATCCGGGATTCAGGGTGAACGGCCCGGGAAAAGAGGCACTTTTTCCTTCCTTTGATGCGCTGGGCCATCAATACGGCCTCGGCTACTGCCGAAGCCCCATCGTAAACCGAGGCATTGGCCACGTCCATGCCCGTGAGTTGGCAGATGAGGGTCTGGAATTCAAATATAGCCTGGAGGGTTCCCTGGCTGATCTCTGGCTGATAAGGCGTATAAGCGGTGTAGAATTCCGAGCGCCGCAAGACATGATGCACCACCGCTGGAATGAAATGGTCGTATGCTCCGGCCCCCAAGAAAGAGATCACTCTTTCTCCTTGCGATGCTCCCTCGCTAAGCGAGCGAAGGTGCCGGATAAGCTCCATCTCGGAAAGTGGCCGAGGAAGGTCTAAGGCCTTTTTCAGGCGCAAGGGTTCAGGCAGGATGGCGATTAGATCCTCTAAGCCTTCAAACCCCGCCCTCAGAAGCATAGCCGCAAGATCACCCTCGGCATGGGGGATGTAACGCATTTTCTATCCTTTCGCTTCCTCTTCGGCTACAAAGGCTTCATAGGCCTCTGAGTTGAGAAGGCTGCCCAGCTCCGCTGGATCTGTTAGCTTCATTTTCACCATCCAGCCTTGGCCGTAACACTCTCGATTGATCACTTCCGGACTTTCCCGGAGAGATTCATTTACCTCCTCTACTTGGCCACTCATGGGGGCATAGACTTCGGCCACAGCTTTTACTGAATCCACTGTAACCATGGTTTCTCCTTTCTTGAAGGATTTCCTAAGAGGGGGAAGTTCAATGAAAACAATGGCCCCCAATTTATCTTGAGCATAGTCCGTGATCCCGACAACAGCAAACTCACCTGCTACCCTGGCCCATTCATGATCCCTCGTGTACTTGAGTTCTTTGGGAAAATTCATCGATGACCTCCAGATAAGGTTTCAGATATCATCGGTCAGCTTTTAGAAAAAAAGACTCGCAACCTGCGGCTGTTTCCAAAAATCGTCCCCTGTTTTCTCGTGATCTCTGTGGCAGATATTTAATCTTCCCGCTGGCGGGCCCGATTTCCTTGATTTTTCTCATCTTTCGAGCTGCGCCCCAGGCAGATGTATGTTCAGGTCGTCAGAGCTCCTCCGTCCACGTAGATGGAATGGCCGGTGATGAAGTTGGCTGCGTCTGAGGTTAGGAAGAGGACGGACCCGACGATCTCTTCCGGCTCGGCCAAGCGGCCCTTGGGAATGGCCGTGGTAACATGCTTGGCCACTTCCGGATTGGACCAGATGGGTTTGCTGAAGTCGGTGCGGGTCAAGCCCGGTCCTACGGCGTTTACGTTGATCCCGTATTGCGCCCATTCGCGGGCCATGCAGCGGGTGAGCATCTTTAAAGCCGCCTTGCTACAGCCGTAAGCGGCCATACCGAGCTCAGCTTTCTCGGCACCCACGGTGGTGATGTTAATAATCCGGCCAGATTTCTGTTCCATCATCTGGCGAGCTACCAGGCGGCTCAAAAGCCAGACCGCTTTGACATTGGTGTTGAAAACCTTGTCCCAGCCATCCTCTCTCAGGTCGAGGAGGCTGCGTAAAAAACTCCGGGCGGCGTTATTCACCAGGATGTCAATCCGCCTGAATTCCTTTATCGTGGCCTGCACCAGGTTTTCCAGCTGTTCATTGACGGTGAGGTCCGTCACTACAGCCAGGGATTTCCCGCCCAGCAGGCGAATTTCTTCCGCAACCGATTCGACCTCTTTTTGTGTCCGGCTGCCCACAACCACAGAAGCACCCGCTCTGGCCAGCCCGAGGGCGATAGCCCGGCCGATCCCTCGGCCGCCACCCGTAACGATGGCCACTTTTCCATTTAAATCGAACTTTGCCGTCATCCAAATTTCCTCCTTAGCTAAAGCCTTTTCTCACCTTTCGATTCCTTAAGGCGCAAAATCATCCTCCATATAAAGGCCACGAGCAGAGTTCCGCTGATCAGGATGATGAAGCTGGCAGAAAAGAAGGAAGCTAGAAATTCGCCGGGATGCTTCAATTTATAAGCCCGGATCATTTCCTCTATGCCGAACTCCAGAAAGAAGATAGCAACTGCCGAAAAGAATATGAACCGGCCCCACCAGAACACCTTAAGCTCCTTTTCTCTCCTTTTCCATGATGGCCATTAAAGACCGCACGTAGGGTCCATCTTTCCGCCAGACATGGCAACTGTCAATCACCCGGGAGATGGCCGGGTGATCCAAAGAGCGAGCTCCGAGGCTTGCTCCGTAGGCGGCCCAATAGCCTTGTACGGCTGCTGGCCCGAGGGTCAGGAATAGGTTCGTCAGGTGGGAGCACCCCTGCACATCCCCGATCAGGTCCTTCACCTTTTGGGTGAAACCCGTGATGATTTTAAGGCCCACCAGTTTTTGCACTCCCGGTAAAACTTCTGGACACATTTCTCGCGGAATTCGGGGCATCTGCGCCTCTGCGGCTGAGATGGTCAGGTCTGGCCCTTCAACCCAAATCCGGGCAATGAGGTGGTGGACCAGATTTGGCCCTTTTTTTTGATCCCCCGTAAGCATGGGAGGAATTCTCTGATCAGCCAATTCCCCTTCTACCAAAACTCGGTGACCCCCGAGATCATACGTGCGGATTTCGATCTTTCGGGTATGGACTAATTTGCCTCTGTTCTCTTCCGACTCCTTTCTTTCATCCATTTCAATGGCCTTTTCTTTCCTTTCTTTTTTTGGATAGCTTTTGAAAGAAGACCTCCGCAGGATCCTCTACTGAGGGCAGGCTGATGATCTGCCCGGAGGTTACGGAAAAGCGCTCGTCAGCCTTCAAGGCTTCCAGGAGCTCGCGGTAAGTATAATTGGGGTTAACCATCAGCTCCTCCACGATGCGGTGAGCCAAATCTGCTAAGGGTAAGACCTTTTCATCCTGCAAGACCTGCCAGGCGATCTGCAAGCTTTCGCCTAGTAACTTTTCCTGGGGTTCCTCAGATTTTGCGGTTTCCAGATCGTAACGCGGAAAGCTATCCACAGGAAGCGTCCCGGCTTCCTGGCGGATGGCTCCCTCCCGATCTTGGTAAAGCTTCTTGGCCACCCCAAAAATTTCCCCTCCCCGGCGAATTCGGCGAGCCATTTTGAAATTCCTTAAGAGTTGCTTCAGGACCTCGTTGGCGCGGTGAACCCGTTATAGTCGAACCGTCCCAGATTCCCCTCGTTCTACCTGCCAGATAATTAAAAAGAGCCTACCAGTGTGATTTTAGCTAAATTACCCCTCCGAACCAAGGAAAAAATTCAAGAGCTTAGAAGGATATTTTTTGAAATGGGCCTTCGCAGGGTTGGCCGAGACGAAACCAGATTTCTGGTGGTTTCCCCTCCTGTAGCCTAAAGGCAATGGCGGACACAGTGACTGCGCCGCTTTTACTTCCCGGGGGGCGATGGCGGCAGATGGCCAAGTTGCCAGGGCCATTTAGATGGTCCCGGGAAAAGGAGATGAATTGGAGAATCTCAAAGGGGGGGTCTTCCATCAAGGATCGGATGCGATCCAGCCGAATAGAGGAGCTCCGGTCAATTTTCCCATTCAGAGCGGCCATGGAGGGGAGAAGATAATGGTTCGTGTGAACGAGAACTCCTTCGGAGATATTTCTCATCTCAAAGCGCTCCGGGTTGTAGACTTCCAGAAGAAGGAGATTTTTCTGGTCGGCCAGCAGGTAATGGATCGGAGATCGCATCCCCTCTTCCCGGAAGATTTTCAGGGCTTCTGCGACAGAAGCAGCTCGGCCAAGAACACTCTCGATGCGCAAATGCCTGCGCGGCCGATCTTTTATGCTCGCCGCCGAGGCGTTGACGATGATCAACCCCTTCTCATTTATCCCGGCGGTCAAACGGCTATCCTTGCGGGAGGCAATGCCGAGGTAACTGCGCCCCGACGAAGAGGTTTCTCTCAGCAGAACCTGTTCTTCCTGCTTCATGAGGTCGCGGGTTTTGCCCACGAGAACCCCTCCTCCTTCCACTGCACTTCCGATGGCGGCGTAAAGGGTGCAAGCCGGGCTATCCCTCCTTAGAACCAGGCTGAAGGCCAAAATAGAAACGGCGGCTAACGAAGGAACCGCTCTCAGGTTCATCCCAGTCTCCGTTGACGTAAAATCATGCCCGGCTATATTAGCATAATCGGAAAAAAGAGGGAATTTTTAGGTCCAATTTTTGGCCGGCTAAGTGGTGGGTTAAGGAAAAAGGCGAATGTATAGAGATGCTTGAAGGCTTAAGGAATATCGCATCCCGGGCAGGCAAGAAATCACGTGGGTTTCGGTCCACTCTGGTCTTTCGTTTCTTCTTTGGGCTTTTCTGGTGTTCCTTCTTCGATTGATTTTATGCCCCCCTTGAAATTCTTTATCGCTTTGCCCAGCCCTGCCCCAATTTCCGGCAGCCGCTTGGCCCCGAAAATCAGGAAGACGATGGCCAGGATTATGATCAGCTCAGTAGAACCGATATTGGGAAGCAAAATTCTCACCTCCTGGTTTTTTATTTAGTATATTACGGCCCCATTATTTAATCAAGGGGAAAACTCAATCGAAAAAACGGGACACGAATTGCAGATAATCCCAGGCCACGAAACCCTTGGTCATCTTGGCGACTCCCTTAAAGTAGGGGGACTCGGCCTCCTGGAATAGGCGGTCGCATAAAGGAGGCACCCAGATGACCAAATGCTCCCGGAAAAAATCCTGCTGCATTTTTAACAGAGCATTCTTCTGCTGCGCCTCTTCCGCTTGGGCGGCCTTTTGGCAGAGGAAGAAGACAAACTCCAATTCCGCTCCGATGTGATCCTCGGGGAAAGAGCGCTCCGGATTTATGACCAATCCTGCTTCCAGGTACTTTCTGCGGACCGCCAACGTCTCTTCCTGCATGACCAGCCCGCTTTCTGAGCGGTAGACCGATTCAAACAAGGGAACGGGGAAGGGTCCCACGAAGAGGCGGGTGAACTCGAGCAAGAGGTTGGGCAGGAGAAGGTTGCCTGTGGAGGAGGAAATGACTGATGAAAGAAGTTCGACCCCTTCATCCAAATCTGGATGGTATCCGCGTAAATTTTTCAGGACATCTTCTTCCTTCAGGGCCTGGATGAAATCCGGCGTGGGCTCTTGCAGGAAAAAGTACCGCAAAAGGTCATAGACGTTCTGCCGGGCTTTCATGAGCTGCTGGAATTCATCGGGTTCCATGAGAATTTCAATCGGGCAAAACCTTCAGTTCTACACTTTGGGGGGATTCGCCTCCCTTCAACGGGGAAACCATCCCGCGGACCGTGCTACCGATGGATTTTTGCACGAAGGGGGAGAGGCGAATTTCTTTTCCGTTGATCCACAGCCGCACTGGGGGAGATTTCTTGCCCTTAAGAAATTTCTCCTCAATCAGGTTCACAAGTCCCCGGGCGTTGTCCAAATCAAAGCAGGGCACGCCCACATCAAGTGGCTGATCGCCCGCGACGGCCAGGAGGTTGTCCTCCTTCTTGCAGAGAAGGTCCTGGTGCATTTCTTTGCGGAAGACCTCGATCTTAGGCTGGCTATTCTTCTTGAATCCCTCGGAGAGAATAAGGTCCACGTCTTGAATGTACTTATCTCGAAGTTCAGTGAGATCGGCGTCGTGATCCACATCGCGGATTACGGCGAGTTTCGTAGGGGAAGAGATGACTACGGTGTGCGCCCCGGCTTTTTTGTGCCGCCAGCTATCTTTGCCCTCCCGGTCCACCTCGAAGCCGTGGACATCGTGTTTGACCGTGGCTACCCGGTAGCCGCGGCGCACGAGCTCCGGGACAATTTTTTCGATGAGGGTTGTCTTTCCGCTGTCTGATTTTCCGACGATAGAAATGATGGGAGTCATGATTTACCCTACCATCCTTCTCCTGAGGTGTCAACCGCCGAGGAGGTCCCTAAAATCAATGGGCTGGGCCAGCCCAGAACCTTGACAAGAGGGTAGTTTTTTGTTATTTTCAATCCGCTCTCTTTCGATTAGAGTGCTAAAGAGGCTGTCCTATGAGCTCCGTGTTCACGGAAAGAGACCGGAAGGTTCTACAGGCGATCATCATGGATTATATCCAGACGGCAGAACCTGTGGGATCCCGGACAGTTTCCAAAAAATACAGAATGGGACTCAGCCCGGCAACGATCCGAAACGTGATGGCTGACTTGGAAGAGATGGGTTTTCTAATCCAGCCGCACACTTCGGCTGGTCGTGTGCCCACAGACCGGGCTTTTCGCTACTATGTGGACAGTATCTTAGAAGTTCGAAAGCTGAACAGGATTGACCGCCATCGGATCGAATTGGGCCTGCAGGACGAAAGGCTGGACATAAATGAAATGATGAAACGGGCCTCCTCCTTACTGTCCCTCCTCTCCAAGCAAACGGGAGTCGTTCTGGCACCACGCTTTGGAAGCGATGTATTCAGACATATTGAGTTCATCAACCTACGGGAGAAAAAGATTCTCGTAATCATCGTCTCCAAATCGGGAGGAATGCAGAACAAGATCATCGAGTCCGATGAGCAGACGAGTCAGGATGAGCTGGACAAGTACAGCAAATACCTCACCGAGATCATGGGGGGGTTGAGCTTAAAGGAAGCCCGGCGCAGGATCATGGAGGAGATGGAGAAGGAGAAGGTGCTCTTCGATAAACTGATGTACCGTGCCCTGCAGCTCAGCCAAAAAGCGTTGGCAGATGAAAGGGAAGGGGACCTTTACATCGATGGCCAGACCAACATCATGAAATCTCCAGAGTTCGCCGACCTGGAGAAGATGAGAGGCCTTCTTCTGGCTTTTGAGGAAAAGACGAAGATCGTCAGACTCTTGGATAAAGCTTTATCTGCCCAGGGGATTCAGATCTTCATCGGCGCGGAAAATGAACTCGGCGAAATGCAGAGTTGCAGCGTGGTGGCTGCGCCTTACTCCAAAGATAATTTTACTTTGGGAACACTGGGAGTAATCGGCCCGACGCGGATGGATTATTCGAGCATCATCCCCATCGTGGATTATACTGCCCAAATCGTGGGGAAAATCCTGGAAAGCATGGATTGAGAGGAGTGGCAGGGTATCGGGCAAGAGGGAGGAGTTTAAGGAGAAAAGGAGAAAGTATTTTGGGCGGGAGAAAAAAGAACAATCATAAAAATAAGGAAGAACAAAAAGTCTGGGAAAGTACAGAGGAGCTGAAACCAGAAGAAGCAAGGGAGGAAGAATCCCGGCCGCAGGATGAGAAGGCGGAGGAGCCGAAAGAGGAAAGGAAAGAGCAGAGCCCACTGGAAAAGATGCAGGCCGAACTTGCGGAAAAAAGCCGGGAAGCAGCCGAATACTTCGATAAATGGCTGCGCTTGCGAGCGGAGTTTGAGAATTTCAAAAAACGGATGCAAAAGGAAAAGGCTGAGCTGATGAAATTTGGCAATGAAAGCCTCCTCCGGAGTATGCTCCCCATTCTGGATAATTTAGAACGGGCCGTAGACCATGGAAAAAGTGGCCAGGAAAACACTCCCCTCTTAGAGGGAGTGGAGATCACCCTGAAGCAGTTTTTTAATACCCTGGAGAGATTTGGTGTTAAGCCCATTTCCGCTGTCGGGGAGGTCTTCAATCCTGAGAAGCATGAGGCTGTCTCGGAAGAAGAAAGCGATCAGGAGCCCAATCGAGTGATCTCCGAAATCCAGAAAGGCTATCTATTCCATGACCGGCTCCTCCGACCGGCTAAGGTCATCGTCTCCAAAGCAAAAGCAAAAGGAAGTTAATGTTTAAGAGAGATTATTACGATCTCCTCGGTATTGATCCCTTGGCCAGTACAGAGGAGATTAAGAAAGCCTACCGCCGCCTCGCCCACCAATATCATCCGGACAAAAACCCAGGAAATCCAGCTGCGGAAGAGCATTTTAAAAGGATCACGGAAGCCTACGAGGTTCTGCAGGATGCCGGCAAGCGCGCAGCGTACGACCGGTGCGGCTCTTCGACAGGAAGGAGAGGGTTTGACCCATTCTGGGAAGCGGAGGACTTCTCTTCCCCTAAGGATTTTTTCGACGATATCTTTGAAGAAATTTTTGAAGACTTTTTCGGAACTGGGAGATCGCGGCAGAAGAAATCAAAAGGGGCAGACCTCCGTTATAACCTGGAAGTTTCTTTAGAGGAAGCGGCGTTTGGAGCAGAGAAGAAGATACAAGTCCCCCGGGTGGCCATTTGCCCCCTATGCCGCGGGAGCCGTTGCTCTCCCGGCACTTCCCCCATGACTTGCCCCATTTGCGCAGGATATGGGTCGCTTCATTCTCAGCATGGTTTTTTTACCGTGGAAACGACCTGTCCACGTTGCCAGGGCGAAGGGCAGATTATCATTCGTCCCTGTCTTAAATGTGGGGGAAGGGGGCACCTGAGAGTAAGCCCGATCATGCGCATAAACGTTCCGCCAGGAGTGGAAAACGGTACCCGCTTACGCCTTAAGGGCGGAGGAGAGATGGGCAAAAACGGAGGTCCTCCAGGAGACCTCTACGTGGTCGTTTCCGTCAAAAAGCACTCCTTCTTTACTCGTGTGGGCAATGACCTCCTGTGCGAGGTTTTGATCAGTATGCCCCAAGCCTTGAAGGGGGTGGAAATTGAAGTCCCCACCCTAAAAGGTAAGGTCTGCTTGAAGATCCCTGCGGGAACCCTCTCGGGGAAAGCATTCGTGCTGAAAGGTCAAGGAATGCCTATTCTGGAGGGGGTCGGCTGCGGGGATCAGAAAGTAGTCGTTCGGGTCGAAATTCCTATCCACCGTCGCTCTAATTAGGCGAAGCGATTTTCTCCTCTTCTTTTTTCCCGAAGAATTTGGCCATCCAGATGGATCCTTCGTACATGGCCAAGAGCGGCCCGGCCAGGAGGAGCTGCGAGACCAAGTCCGGCGGAGTCAGGATGGCTGCCGCTACGAAAATTATCAGGATGGCATACTTGCGGTTCTTCGAAAGAACCTGGGCCGATACCACTCCCATACGCGAGAGAAAAAGGATAAGAGCCGGCCACTGGAACAGTAAGCCGAAGACCAGGAGAAGTTTAATGGTGAAAGTGAGGTATTCTCTTATGGCTGGCAGCGGGCGAATCTCTTCGGAAGCAAAGCTCAGAAAAAATCGGAATATGACCGGAAAGACGATGAAGTAGCAAAAGAAGGCGCCGGCCAAGAAGAAAGCTGAAGAGACGAAAAGATAAGGATAGACGTACTTCTTTTCTCTCTCGTAAAGACCGGGGGAGACGAAGGCCCAAATCTGGTAGAGGATGAAGGGAGAGGAGAAGAAAACCCCGGTCAAGAAAGCCGCTTTGAAGTAGGTGAGGAAGGCTTCAGGAACAGCGGTGAAGACCAAAGAACTGCCCTGGGGAAGCACTTGCACGAGGGGACGCATCAGGATTTCGACGATATCTTTGATGAAGGCATAGGAAATCGCGAAGGCCACGCCAATGGCCAGAAAAGAATAGATCAATCTTTTACGAAGCTCCTCGAGGTGGGCGGTAAGAGGAAGCTTTCTATCAGCCATTTCAGACCGATTCCTTCGGGGGGGCGGGTGAGCTTTCTTCCTTTTGTGCTGGAGGGGATTGGGCGGCGACAACGGCAGGGGGCGTGTTTTCCGGTACCTCGGTGACCTCGAGTTGGCCCCTTTCGTAGTTTTCGAGAAAAGAGTCAGGGGATGGACTTTGCTCGGCCGAAGGCTCTTTCAACTCCGAGGGAGCTGCCTGGGAAACAACCGGAGAGCTGGCCACGCCATCGGCGTGGTTGTATGTTTCCTCTTTATCCAGGTCTATTCTTAGATCGGTTTCGATGTTGCTCTTTAGGTCATCCGTAGCTTTCTTGAATTCGGCCATTCCCCTTCCCAGGGATTTGGCCAGCTCGGGAAGCTTCTTGGGGCCAAAGACAATCAAAGCCACGATCAGAATGATAATTAATTCAGGGAGACCGATGCCGAACATCTTAGGCTCACCTTTTCATTCAAGAATAGGAGCTTTTAATCGGGGTGTCAAGGGCAAAAAATAGGGAGGAGGCCCTTGACAGGAATGTAAAATTGACTTAGAACCGATATACAAAAGTTCACAGGGAGAAAAGTATGCCAGCGGAAGTTCTGTTACGCACGGATTTTGCGGAGATCTCGCTTCTTCATCGGGGGAAAGTGCGAGACATCTATGACCTGGGCGCGCATCTTTTGATCGTAGCCACGGACCGGATATCTGCCTTTGACGTGGTGCTGCCCAATGGCATTCCGCACAAAGGACGGGTGCTCAACCAGATATCTGCTCATTGGTTCAGTACCCTCAAGGGAATCGTGGCCCACCATATGGTGACGACTCAGCTGGAAGATTTCCCTGGCCTTCCCCGGATCGTGGCCAATTCATTGTCCGGCAGGGCGATGATCGTGTGGAAAGCCAAGCCGCTTCCCGTAGAATGTATCATCCGGGGATATATTTCAGGCTCTGGCTGGAGCGAATACCAGCAGAAAGGTTCAATCTGCGGCCTCCCTCTGCCATCGGGCCTGAGGGAGTCTGCCAAACTGGAAACTCCCTTGTTCACGCCTGCTACCAAGGCGGCAGTGGGCGACCATGACGAGAACATTGATTTCTCATCCGTGGTCGAAAAATTGGGGAAGAAGCTGGCTGAAGAGGTGCGGCGGGTGAGCATACGGTTATACCAGAGGGCTGCAGACCTGGCGGAAAAACGGGGGATCATCATTGCGGATACTAAATTTGAATTCGGCCTGGATGAAAAAGGAAGATTGATGCTCATCGATGAAGCCTTGACCCCGGATTCTTCTCGTTTCTGGCCCCTCGACGGATACGCCCCTGGAGGACCGCAGAAGAGCTTTGACAAGCAATTTGTCAGGGATTACTTGCTGTCCATCCACTGGGATAAAGAACCCCCTGCGCCCATCCTTCCACAAGAGGTCATCCGCAAGACTTCGGAAAAGTATATCGAGGCCTATGAACGGCTTACTGGAAAGGCCTTAGAAATATGATAAAAAAATTGAATCGATCGGCGAAAAAAGGAGCGCCAACGGATGGTTCAAACAGGAATTGTAAGAGATGATCGGTACATGGATCATGTAGCAGACTCTTACCACCCCGAATCCCACCAGCGGCTGGAAGTGCTGTACAGGATGCTCCAAGATTCTGACATGAAGGGGAAGTTTGCTGAAATAGAACCGCGGATGGCCAGCCAGGAGGAGCTCGAGCTGATCCATACCCCCGGTTACATCCGGATGGTGGCCTCGACAGCCAGCCAAACTTTCACGATGCTTGACCCGGATACCTATGCCTGTTCTAAATCCTATGAGACTGCGAAATTGGCTGTTGGGGGAACCCTGGCAGCCGTGGATAAGGTTTTTCAGGGGGAATTAAGCAACGCTTGTGCCCTCATCCGGCCTCCCGGGCACCATGCCGAGTCCAATCGGGCCATGGGTTTTTGTCTTTTTAACAACGTGGCCATAGCTGCGGGGTATGCCTTGAAAACCCATAAGGTTAAAAAGGCGCTGATCATCGACTGGGATTTGCACCATGGAAATGGTACGCAGCATTCTTTCTACGAGAGAGCAGACGTCCTTTACTTTTCCACTCATCAGTTTCCCTATTACCCGGGCACGGGGTTTGTAAACGAAGTTGGAAGGGGAGCAGGAAAGGGATTTACCGTCAATGTCCCCCTCTCTCCCGGTCCAGGGGATGGGGAATACATGATGATCTTTGAAGAGATTTTAGAGCCTATCGCCAGGGAGTATAAGCCGGACATCGTTTTTGTCTCGGCTGGCTTCGACATTTATTATCATGATCCTCTTGGAGGAATGCAGGTGACTCCCGAGGGGTTCGCCAACCTGGCCAAAATTGTGTCTGAGTTTGCTAAGGAGACTTGCCAGGGGAAACTGGTTTTCGTCTTGGAAGGGGGTTACCACCTGGAGGGCCTCCGCAGTTCGGTTAAAGAAGTATTGAAGACCCTGCGGGGGGAAATTCTGGCAGGAGGGAGGGAAGGGAAGATGCGAAAAAACGTGGACCACCGTCTCATCGATCCCATCGTGAAAAAGGTCAAAGAGGTCCAGAAGCCGTTCTGGAAAAATTTGTGAAAGGAGGTTTACGGGGGAGCGGGGTCTATGAATGAACAAAAGGATTTACAACCAACGTTGAGGCAAAGGGCCAAGGACATCATAGGTCGGCTCTCGCCTTCAGATCGTGAAGAATTGCTCATCAGGAACTGGATGTCCCATGACGCCCGCTGGTTCATGGCAGTCGCTACGGAATACGGAATGCAGGTGGCCAACCGCCTCAACCAAGTCGTTGCCCATGAAGTCGGCAAGGTTGAAGCGAAGCGTATTGTTCGGGCGTTGCAACTGCCGCCAGTGACAACCCTCGAAGAATACCTCCTGACCCAAGAACTCTTCATCGCTCTTCTCGGGCCGGAGCTGGTTGAATACAGTGTGTTCATGGGAGGTGACAGGACCTTTCGAATGCACATAAGGCGCTGCTTTGCTTATGAAAATTCTGTGCGGGCCGGCATCGCTGACCATCTGGAATGCGGTATCTTTGCGCGGATGACCGGATGGCCTGAAGCCCTACGGGTGGGCTACCAGATCACCCCGTCATTGGGAAAATGCCTCAAGGTCCAAGGGCGGGAATGCACATATACAATTACTCTTATTTTTCCCTAAGACCCGGTTTGGCAGAAAGATGAAAGGAGGATTTCATGCGTTTTCCAGAGTTCATCGAGAAACTCCCCCAGGCAGAACTCCCGGTACCGGGGGCCAAGGGTTATATCCTTCAAGCACCAAATCATCAAGTCGTTTTTCTGACCACAGAAGGGGATATATTTATGCCAGAACATTCCCATGCCGCTCAGTTGGAGATTCCCATGGAAGGAACCGTGGAATTGGGAATTTCCGGCCAGGTAAAAATATATGGGCCTGGCCAGGCTTTTTATGTTCCTGCGGGAGTCCCCCATTCTGGGAAAGTAAAAGGTCCCTACACCGCTGTAATCGTCTTCGACTCTCCCAACCGTTACCAGCTGAAAAAATAAAAAATTATTCGAAGAGGAAGACCTCCCCTAAGGGGCATCCAAAATTAAAAACTCAGGAGAGAGATTCAATGGGGGTTTTAGATTATTTTAAGCCTGTGTCTACCTGGTCAGCCGAAAAGGTCCGCCAGTTCCTGAAAGAGAAGAACCCGCGGGATTATAATCTGGTGGATGTTCGGCAACCTAAGGAGTATGAACGGGAACATCTGCCGGGAGCCCAGCTTATTCCAGTGGGGGAATTGGAAGGCCGTCTGAAAGAATTGGACCCCAATAAGCCAACCATTGCCTATTGAGCCTCCGGCATGCGCAGCCGGGCAGCTGCGGCCGTCTTATCCCGGGCAGGGTTTAAGGAAGTTTACAGTATGGAGGGTGGGATAAAGGCCTGGAAAGGCCTTGTCGCCAGAGGAGCGCCGGAGGCCGGAATGGCCTATTTTTCACCAGCCAACAGGACAGAAGAGCTTATGGCACTGGCATGGTTGCTGGAAGATGGTTCCAGCAAATTTTATTCTGAAATGGCCGAGATGTTGGAGGAGCGGGAGGTAGTGAATCTCTTCAAGGGACTCAGCGCTGATGAGGAAGCACACAAATCTTCCATTTTCAAAATTTACCAAGAATTTTCCGGCCAGAGATCTGCTCCAGGATTTCCGGGTTCGGTCATTACCGTAAAGCCTGGAGCAGAATACATGGAGGGTGGGGTAGACGTAAGAGAGGCGCTGGAATGGGCAAAAGCAGAAAAACCAGGGGAAATCCTGGAATTCTCCATCTCCCTGGAAGTAAACTCTCATGACCTTTACATCAAAATGGAAAGGACAGTGGAAGACAAAGAAGCCAAGGGAGTATTTAACAAACTTTCCGAGGAGGAAAAAAAGCACCTTGCCCGATTGAGCTCAATTTTTGAAAAAGGCTTGAGGAAAGAGGGGGGGTGAGTACGATAGGAGAGTAACTCAAAAGTTTAAGGGGAGAAATGGATTGACTTTTAAAAGGGCCAAATATATAAATAGAGCCGACCTGTTCTCAAGATTACTCCAGAAAAATAGCTGATCCCTATCGAGTGGGAGAATTGTTTGCCCGGGAATGTCATCCCCGCCAGGGGGAGCAGAAATCCAGAAAGAAAGGAGACGTGCGATGGTCAGAAATGACAAAGGCTTTTGGGCAATCATGTTTCTTTTTTTCGTCGTGGGAATCTTCTGCATTCCTTCGGTAGTTTTTTCATCTTCAGAGAAAGTCCTCAAGATTGGAGCGATCTTTCCTCTGTCTGGAAGGGGAGCCACCTGGGGGTTGGCGGCTCAGAAGGCCATCACGATAAAGCAGAAAGAGGTCAATGATCGCAGCGGTCTCAACGTAGGGGGTGAGAAGTATAAGATCGAAATCATTTGGGAGGATGATAAATACAATGCCGCTGCCGGGAGGATGGCCGCCGAAAAATTAGTCAACCGGGATAGGGTAAAGTTCATTCTCGGGTCCCAATCCTCGGCTGTTCTTTTGGCTGCCCAGCCCATTACCGAACCCCAACAGATTCTATTTCTTTTAAATTCCTATGCTAAAGAAGTTCTCTCTCCGGAAAAGCCCTACAGCTTCCGTATGGTCCTGACTTCCAATGAGATCCTCCAGGGCATGTATCCCTGGATGCGCAAGACCTATCCCCAACTGAAGATGGTAGCTCTGATTGAACCCAACGATGCCAGCGGCTGGTCCATCGAGAAGGACTGCAAACGTATCGCCGAGCAAAATCAATATCAGGTCGCTTTCTCCCAGTTTTATGAGCGCGGGACATCGGATTTCTATCCCCTGCTGAACAAACTGCTTGTGCAGAGGCCAGATTTTATTGACTTCACGGGTGCCCCTCCAGGAGACCAGGCCCTAATCGTCAAACAGGTGCGGGAGCTGGGCTATAAAGGAAAAACTTTTGCCGCCACGACCATCGATCCTTCGGAGTTTTGCAAGATCGCTGGTGTGCAAAACGCAGAGGGACATATCAGCAACACCCATGACCTGCTGGGTGCTTATACCACGGAGGGGCAGCAGAAATATCACGATGATTATATTGCTATCTACGGAAAGCCTTTCGACCCTGTAACCCCCAAGTATCATGTCTACCTGGATATCCTCGTTCAGGCCATCGAGAAATCGGGAAGCCTGGATCCAGCTAAAGTAAAAGAGACGATGGAGAAAGCCGAGGAATGGAGCACAATCTTCGGGCCTACGAAGTTTGGGGGTAAGGAGTATTACGGAATCAAACGCCAGGTTATCACCCCTGTCTATATCTCTGAAATCGTCAACGGAAAGCTGGTCAACCGGGGCACGATGATGCCCCTACTCCCCTAACGGACCGGCGATGACCTTCGCCTTTTTCGTCCAGGTCTTTGTCAATGGCCTGATGCTCGGCCTGACTTATGTTTTAATCGCTTTGGGCTTCAGCCTGATCTACGGGATCATGCGCCTTTTGAACTTTGCCCACGGCGAATTCTACATGCTCGGCGCTTTTGCCACGTACCTCCTCTGTGAGCGCCTGGGCCTGAACTACTTCACTGGCCTGATCCTCAGCATGGTCATCATCGCCGCCCTGGGAATCCTGGTCTACCGCTTTTTCTTCCGTCCTTTTCGGGATCAGCATGATCCCAGTCTGGTCATCGCCTTGGGCATTGCCATGCTGATCGGAGGCCTTTCTCTTTTAATCTTCGGCGAGAAGGATAAGTCCGTCTCCCCGGTCTTCTCCGGCGTCATCAAGGTGCTGGGGGCCACTCTTTCCCTGGAACGGATGATGGTGATCTTAGTGTCCATTGTCTTGATGATGGCCCTCACCCTTTACATTAAATTTTCCAGGACTGGACAGGCCATGCGAGCTGTGGCCCAGGATCGGGAAGCTGCGGCCCTGCAGGGGATCGGAGTGGATTCCACCTTCACCCTTTGCATGGCCATCAGTTCTGCTCTGGCTGGTGCGGCCGGGGCGCTTCTGGCTCCCCTCTTCTTCGTCAACCCCTTCCTGGGAATGCATGCCGTGCTCAAAGCCCTGATTGTGGTGGTGATCGGCGGGTTGGGTAGTATCCCCGGAGCCATTGCTGGGGGCCTTCTATTGGGGTTTGTGGAGAGCTTTGGCAACACCTTTTTGGGCGACGTTACGGAGATCCTGGGCTTTGTCATCGTCATGATCGTCCTCCTCTTCAGACCTCAGGGGCTCTTCGGCCATGGATAAGAGAAAGCTCATCCATCTCACCGTTCTCATGGCCCTGCTGGTTTTCCCAGCCCTCACCCAGGACCCCTATCTTCTAAACCTCCTGATCACCACGGGGATTTGGACGACCTCGGTCTGGGGGGTACGCTTGATTATGACCACCGGCCAGTTAACCCTGGGACATGCAGCCTACATGGCCGTGGGGGCTTACGCTTCTACCTTGCTGGTGATGAAGGCTGGCCTTTCTTTCTGGCTGGCCCTTCCCCTGTCAGGCCTAATCTCGGCTTTCGTTGCCCTGCTCATCGGCTTTCCGACCCTGCGAATCAAGGGAGTTTATTTCGCCATCATCACTTTCGCCTTCGCCGAGATCATCCGCCTGATCATCGTCCACTGGCCGAGCCTTCTCGGGGGGTTCGGAGGGATCCCCAACATTCCCCGTCCAGAACCTATTTTTTTCCTCCATTTTACCAGCCGCGTATCCTATTATTACCTGATTCTGGTTATCTCCCTGACCACGTACCTGGTCATGGGGCGTATGGAGAGAAGCCGCATCGGCAAAATCTTTTCCTCCATTCATGAGAGCGATACTCTGGCGGAATCCATCGGCATCAACATCATGAAATACAAAATCATCGCCTTCTGCATAGGCTGTTTTTTTGCCGGGCTGAGCGGGAGTTTCTACGCCCATTACTTCAGCTTTACCAGCCCGGAGTTCTTCACCATCTGGCAGTCGATCTACTGCCTGATCTTTGTTCTGGTGGGTGGGGCCGGAAGCGTTCTGGGCCCCCCTCTGGGTTCCTTTTTTTTGACCCTGGTTCCCGAGCTCTTGCGGGTGGCCCGGGAATATGAGCCAGTAGTTTATGCGGTGATTCTTATCCTGATCATGTTCCTACTGCCTGGGGGGTTAATTACCCTCCCGGCCCTTTGGAGTGGAAAGAAAAGCCCGCCCCGCTAAAGCGGGGGAAAATCCCCCCTCGCCCCCCTTTCGTAAAGAGGGGGGTGGCGGGATTTGGAAATAAATTTCTTCGTTCATCTGCGTCCTATGATTCTGGAGATCAAAAACATCAGCAAACACTTTGGCGGGCTGGCAGCCCTGAGCGATGTGAGCGTGCAAGTGGAGTCAGGTATAATCCTCGGGCTGATCGGTCCGAACGGAGCGGGCAAGACAACGCTCTTCAACGTCCTCAGTGGCTTTTTCCCCCCCTCTTCTGGAAGAGTTTTTTTTGCCGGAGAAGATGTTACGAATCTTCGGCCTGATCAGATCGCCAAAAGGGGTATGGTGCGAACTTTTCAGGGAATGAATCTCTTCAAGCATAATACCGTCCTGGAGAATCTGATCATTGCCCATCATCTTCAGGTGAGAGCTAACTTCTTAGAACTTTTCTTCGATAATACGCGGGCGAGGTCAGATGAGGCCAAGGCGCGGGAAAACAGTCTCGACATTTTGGGGTACATGGGCTTGATGGATTTCAGGGATGAACTGGCCCAGAACCTGCCCCATGGATATCAGCGCGCCCTCGGCGTGGCCATGGCCATGGCTGCCCGGCCCCGTCTGTTGCTTCTGGATGAACCCATCACCGGTATGAACCCGGAGGAGGCGCGCAAATTCATAGAGCTGATCCGTGGGCTGCGCGAGCGAGGGATTAGCCTAATGGTAGTGGAACACGATATGAAAGCCATCATGGGCCTCAGCCAGAGGATCGTCGTCCTCAACTACGGGCGGAAAATTGCAGAGGGGACTCCCCAGGAGATCCAAAAAAACCAGCAGGTCATCGAAGCCTACCTGGGGAGCGAAGGGTTGGCATGAAGGGCGAAACCTGGTTTCGTGCTCAAAGTCTAAGGGTTTTTTATGAAAGGGTCGAGGCCTTGAAGGGAATCTCCATAGAAGTGGAAAGTGGCGCCATCGTCACCCTTATTGGCGCAAATGGGGCCGGGAAAAGCACAACCCTACGGGCGATTTCTGGATTGATCGGGGTCGCTTCTGGCGAGATTTTTTTTGCAGGGAGGAGGATCGATGGCCTCTCTCCTCAGGAGATCGTCCGCACAGGAATTGCTCATGTTCCCGAGGGAAGGAGGGTCTTCCCCTACATGACCGTTAGGGAAAATCTGATGATGGGCGCTTTCCGGCGGAAGGATAGAGAAGGAATTCGAGGAGACCTGGAGGGAGTCTTCGAGCACTTTCCCGTCCTCAAGGAGAGACGCAGCCAGAGCGCTGGGAGCCTGAGCGGAGGAGAACAGCAAATGTTGGCCATCGGCCGGGCCTTGATGTCTAAACCCCGACTTCTGCTTTTGGACGAACCTTCCCTCGGCCTGGCTCCATTAATGGTGAAAGAGGTGGGACGCATCATCGCGGGCATCAACGAGAGGAAAGTGGGAATCATCCTCGTAGAGCAGAACGCCCAGATGGCTCTGCGGCTGGCCCATAAAGGCTATGTGTTGGAAACGGGTTCCATTGCCTTGCAGGGGAAGGCCTCAGAGTTGATCGATAACGAACATGTCAGAAAGGCCTATCTGGGAGGATAAGATAATGTGCGATCTCTGCGGTGAAAAAATAAGAGAAGAAAAGGAGGAAAAGATGGCCAAGACGAAAATCAAATGGTTGTCCCATGCCGGTTTCCAGATTACTTCCGCAAGGGGAAAGATCCTTTACATCGATCCTTGGTTTGAAAACCCGCTTTCGGCCTTCAGTCTTAACGATGTGCAGGAAGCGACCATGGTCCTGGTGACCCACGACCATTTCGACCATGTAGGGCAGGCTGCAGACGTCGTCAAGAAGACGGGTGGATTGCTCGTAGCCAATGTGGAAACAGCCCGCCGCTTACAAAGCGATTCTCATATCCCGGCGGAGAAGGTCTGCTACTTCGGCTACGGAATGAACATCGGGGGTAATCTGCTCTATGAGGGGATCTCTGTGAGCATGACCCAGGCTTTCCATTCCACGGCCACGGGCGCACCCTGCGGGTACATCATCAGGTTGGAGGACGGTGCCACCATTTACCATGCGGGCGACACAGGCATCTTTGATTCCATGAAGACCTTCGGTGAGCTTTACAAGATTGACGTGGCCCTGTTGCCCATCGGCAGCGTCTTTACCATGGACCCGTTCCAGGCTGCCCGGGCCGCCAAAATGATCTCCCCCAAAAAAGTGATTCCCATGCACTACAGAACCTTCCCCATTCTTGTTCAGGACCCAAAGGAATTCGTTGAAATCGCCAGAAGAGAGGCACCCGGCATAGAGGTGGTGGTGATGAATCCGGGGGATGAATATACTTACACCAAATAAGAAACGAACCAGAAGAAGGTTTTAACCCCTCTCCCCACGAACTCATATAGAAGAAACCCACGTTTGCCACCCGAAGGTGGCAGATACCGCCCTTGCTGCCCTTTCAAATGAGGGGAAAGCTGGCAGGCCGGCGATCGTAAATTCCTTCATGCCGTCCCCTGCTCTCGCAGCATAAGGTGGTACGATATAAATTGGCAGATTGAGTCTATCCCTTAGTTGGCAAAGGCTTTCAATGTATCTGGGTCTCATATCCGGTATGAAGAAAGGTAGATAGGACATGAAAATGACCGAGTCAACCTCGCTGGCCATAAGGTCAATGCATTTTGTGCATATGGTCAAGGCCGTTTCCATTGGGAGCCATACCAGGTCGAGGGGGTTGCTGGTGCCGGAGAAAGGTGGAAGATACTCTTTCAAAAACCCTGTAAGTTGGCCTCTCAGCTCAGAGCTGAATGGTTTTACTTCTAATCCCACCTTCTCGCAGGCATCAGAGGCGCATATGCCGCCTCCTCCTGCCTCTGCTATGATTCCTACTCTTCTGCTCTTGGGAAATGGGGGTGCGGAGAATGCTACGGCCAGATCGACCGTTTCTTCGAATCCTTCAGCCGTGATAATTCCTGAGCTTCGCGCAGCCCCGAGCCATATTTCTCGATTTCCTGAGATGGACCCTGAATGGGACATAGCAGCTCGCGCCCCCGCTTGGCTAAATCCCGATTTCCAGATGATGAGAGGTTTTGCGCGGCCGACTTTAAAGGCTAGGCCCAGAAGTTCCCTCCCTCGCGTAATGCCTTCTGTGTAAGCACAGATAACCCTCGTCGCAGGGTCTCTGCCAAAGTAGGAGACATAATCGAGAAGATCCAAATCTGCTTGATTTCCGCTACTAACGACGGTGCTAAATCTGAGCCCCCTGGCACTTCCCCCGGCAATAAAATCCTCCGTGGCCCAACCGCTTTGCCCACAGAAAGCGGTACCTCCCGGCTTCGTGTCTGCTTCCTCGAGCTCGACGATGGTATTCAGCCGTACATCCGGGCAAAAAATGCCCATGCAGTTCGGTCCTACCACCCGCATCCCACTGTTGCGCGCGACCCTGAGCACTCTTTCCTGCAGAGCCCTTCCCTCTTCCCCCAACTCGGCAAAGCCAGCCGCATGGATAACGACAAATTTAATCCTTTTTTGAGCACAATCGGTCAGCACGCTTTCCACAGCCGCCGCCGGGATAGCAGCGATTGCCAGGTCAATGGATTCATCGATGTCCGACACTGAACGGTAACATGGAACTCCGTCCAATTCAGTAAAACTTCTGCTTATGGGATATTTTCTACCCCGATAGCCTTGTTTCTTAACTCTCCACCAGATAAACCCGCCACCTCTGTTAGGATCTTGGGAAACACCAATAATTGCCAGGGAACGAGGCCTGAAAAGAAGATCAAGATCTGGGCCTTCATCTGTCCGGTCCTTTTCTTTCAATGACTCATTGGGATCAGGCATCGGTAATAAGCTATTTATCACTTCGCCCTTTCTAATAGTTCAAAGAAACGTTCCCGCGTCATGCCGGAAGTTGCCATATTGGTGCGGATGTGGGTGACTGGTACAAGGCGAGGGCTGGTCTTTATGACAAGAGGTCTTTTGATACCTTCTTTGGTCATGATAATGTGGTCCCCTTTTTTCCTTCGAACCATAAAACCATCGAGTTCAAATATCCTTACAAGGGTCTCATAATGGAGGGGAGTAATTTTTCTCTTGGGCATGCAATTTACAAGGCGATGGCGAGATTTTCTTCTTCAATGAGCTTTCGGGAATGCCATGAATCGTCAATTTTTGAAAATCCTGATTCTTCCAGGACATCTTCTAATGTTCCCATCCTTTCGCATTCCTCGACAAAAGCTTCGATTGCCTCCTTGATAGAATTTTTAGCCTCGTGAACCGTTTCACCAAAACTGGAGACATTCAGTTCTGGTGATAAGGCAACGAAAAGATCTCCTTCTTTAAATATCTCCACCCTCGTAAAGATTTTCATGGTTCTTTCCTTAACTAATTTTTTGATAGGAAGTCGCTTTTTGGTATGGCGAGTATACTGGGAAGGGGATGGTGTGTCAAGGGGATTTGAGCAGGAGATGTTGTGTTTGTTTGGGCGCCTTTTAAGCGGGGATTCGTGGGATTTCCGGGGTGGACGTCCGGGGAGGGGTGTTCTCAATGATCTGGAGAGGCTTTTTCCTCAAATCCCCAGGTAAGCTTCTTTCACCCTGCGGTCCTGCAAGAGCTGCTGCCCCAAACCTTCCATCACGATCTGGCCGTTTTCCATCACATAGGCTCTCTGCCCGAGGGTCAGACTCTGTAGGACATCCTGGGAAATGAGCAAAATGGTGAGACTATTCTTGTTTAGAGTCTCCAGGGTCTTAAAAATCTCCTGACTGACCTTAGGCGAGAGCCCCAAGGATGGCTCGTCCAGCATCAGCAATTTTGGGCAGGACATCAGGGCTCTTCCGAGAGCCAGCATCTGCTGTTCCCCGCCGCTTAACGTTCCGCTCAATTGCCTCCTTCTCTCTTTAAGGATGGGAAAAAGGGAAAAAACCTGTTCGCTCGTTTCTTTAGACTTCTTTCTTGGCTGGGGGAGGTAAGCTCCCATCTCCAGATTATCCGCCACTTTCATGCGGGGGAATAACTTACGTCCTTCTGGCACCAGAATGATCCCTCTGGCGCATATCCCGTAAGTGGGACAACCGTCAATCCTCTCTCCCTCGAACTGGACAGACCCGGATGCCGGCCGCAGAAGCCCCGAGATCGCTTTCAGCAGGGTGGTCTTGCCCGCTCCGTTGGAGCCGATGAGGGAGACAAGCTCTCCTTTGCGAACCTCGAGGGAGACATCCCGCAGGGCCGGCAGATTGTCATAGAATACGCAGAGATCAGATACCTGCAGCATTTCCCAAGTAGGCCTCGATCACCTGCCTGTTACTGGCCACCTGTTCCGGTGAACCCTCGGCGATCTTCACCCCGTGGTGGATGACCAGGATCCTCTGGCAGGTGCGCATGATGGCTTTCATCACGTGTTCGATGATGAAGATCGTGATACCATAATTTTTTTGAATCCCTCTTACCAGCGAGATGGCTTCTTCGATTTCTGCCTGGTTGAGCCCGGCGAAGACCTCATCGAGTAGAAGGAGATCGGGTCGAGTGGCCAAGGCCCTGGCGACCTCCAATCTTTTCCTATCAGCCAAGGCGAGGTTGACAGCCGGGATGTGCTTTTTCCTCTCCAGTCCGATGAAGCGCAGTATTTCTTCTGACCGCTTGCGGGCCATACTCAGGTTCTTTTCCCCGTGTCGTCCGTAAAGTGCTCCCACGGCGACGTTTTCCAAAGCGGTCATGGAAAGAAGAGGTTTGACGATCTGAAAAGTCCGGCCGATTCCCATCCTGGCTATTTCGTAAGGCCTGCGGCCATCGATTCTTTTCCCCCTCAGGGTTAGATTTCCCTCTTCGGGCCTATAGAACCCGGAAATGACGTTGAAGAGGGTCGTCTTTCCGGACCCGTTGGGGCCGATCAGGCCGACCACTTCCCCCTCTCTTACCTCAAAATCAAGGCGGGCTAAGGCCACGAGTCCGCCAAACCTTTTAGTGATCCCCTCTCCTCTAAGCATCGATTCCGGGCGCCCCTTCCAGAAGATCTTTCCTCTTGAAAGATTTTTTAAGAAATTCCATGACTCCATTGGGCATGAAAATGATGACCCCCATGAATAGGAAACCGTAAATGATCCGCGCCAGCTCTGCTCCGATAAAAGTGGTTAAGAATTCATTCACCAGCGAAAGGGAGACAGCACCGATGAGAGCCCCTACCCATGATCCTCCTCCACCGAACAGGACCATAAGAACAATCAGAATGGAAACCATGGCATCAAAAACAATCTCCGGGGAAATGTAAGTGAGATAGTAAGCATGCAGGCCGCCAGCAATTCCGGGAAAGAAAGCGCTCAAGGCGAAGGCCAGGATTTTCAGCCGCGGGGTATGAATGCCCAGGGTCTGAGCTACCTCCTCATCTTCTTTGATGGTCGCCAATCCCACTCCCAGCTTGGACATTTCTATCCGGCGAACGATGAGGATCACGAGCAGCATCAGGCCGAGCATGATTTCGTAAAAAATAGTCCGAATGGTGGAAATGGGCTCCTTCATGGCCGGGAGCCAGAGCCCTTCCACCCCTCCGAAAATTCCGATGTTCTGAATGACCATATGAATTACAAAAGCAAAGCATAGAGTGACCAAGGCAAAATAAGGTCCCCGGAGTTTGAGGCAGGGATATCCGACCAGAAGGGCCAGCAAGCCGGCAACCAGCCCTCCGGGAATAGAGGAGAGGATGGTGAAGAGAGGAGACAACCCCATCTGCTTCATCAGGAAAGCCGTGGTATAAGCCCCCATACCAAAAAAGGCCACGTGGCCGAAGCTGAGGTAACCGGCCAGTCCGCCGATTATGTTCCAGCTTTCTGAAAGAACGACATAGAGATAAACCATATAGAGCATGGAGAGAAAATAGGTGGGGGGAGAGAAGAGGGGAAGAAGGAAAAGAAAGACTAGCCCCCCAATCATAGCAGGGAGAAAGTATGAGGGCATCCTGTTTTGGTTTTGCCCCTGGGGCATTACACTCCTGTTCTGAACAGACCCTGAGGACGGACCAGAAGGGTGAGAATCAGCAGTCCGAATGTCAGAACGTTTATCCACTGGTAGGGGATGAAGGCCATGCTGAGTCCCGTGATGATTCCGAGGAGCAATCCGGCAAGGGCCGTTCCCAGGATGCTCCCCACGCCGCCTACGATCACCACCAGGAACATGTAGATGAGCCAAAAGTTATGGACCGGCGGGTCAAATGTATACATCAAGGCCATGGAAACCCCACCGAGCCCTGCGGCTGCAATGGCCAGGCCAAAAGTAATCTGGGAGACCCTGTTCAAGTTGATGCCCATCAAGGCCGCACCCTCCTGATCCTGCCAGGTGGCCTGAACTGCTTTCCCTATGTGGGTGTGGTTCAGAAAAAGATAAACCAGCAGGATTCCTGCCGCCGCCATGGCAAAACCGACGACCTGGGGAATGGGCAAGGCAATTTCCCCGATGAATAAAGCTCGGCCTGAATAAGAGGGTTGCAAAACTCTCGGGTCTGGGCTCCATATCCAGAGCATCATATTTTCAACCACGATGGCCAACCCGAAGGTAAGGACCATGGAAGAGACGATGATCTCCTTCGCCTTGGTAATGGGTTGGATCATTCCCCGGTGGATCAGCATTCCTCCCAAGAATAGAGATGGTAGGCTGATGAAAAGAGAAAGCAGGGGGTCCAGGGTCAGCTTGGATAAAAGCCAGTAAGCGATATAGGCTGCCAGGACCCCGAAGGCGGCATGGGCTATGTTGATGACCCGCATTACTCCCCAGGTCAGACTAAACCCCACCCCAAGAAGGGCATAAATCCCTCCCATCAGAATGCCGCTGACCAGGGATTGGAGGACTAAAATAGGGGACATTCCCTTACGTCTATTTCCACATGGGTTTTGGATAGACCCCCTTATGCGTTCGAGCCTCAGGGGGCCAGATTAACTCCACCCGGCGGTCGATGACTTGGGTAGCATAGGTGAAAGGTTTGGGAAGTCCCTTTTCGTCAAAAGTAAAAGTCCCAGCAATTGTTTCGACCTTGTGGGTCTTCAACCAGTCGCGAATTTTGGTCTGGTCCAAACCCTTCGTTCCCTCAACGCCAGCCGCCAGAGTTTGCAACCAGGCCCAGGCAAAACCAAAATAGGTATCCACTTCATCCAGTCCCAATTTTTCTTTTACCCTTTTTACCACTTTCATATTGCTCGGGTTGTTCAGCTTGTGATGGTAGGAGGTTCCGGAGACGATGTAATTTCCGTCGTCACCCAGTTCCTTCACCCAGGCCGGAATGATGGACCCGATGCCCTGGAAATATACCTTGGGGTTGTATTTCAGAGTTTTGGTTGCTTTTACAGTCATCACTCCATCGGGAAAGACTCCGCCGGAGACGAATAGATCACAATTCAACTGTTTGGCCTTCATAACCAACGGTTCGGCTGAGGGAAGGGGAAGGCTATACCTCTCGTTGATCACGATCTCGATTCCTAACTTCTTGGTATACTCATCGAGGGACGACAGCAAGGATGTACCGACGGGGTTGTTCATAATATATACAGCGGCTCGTTTCGGTCTCTGGGCGGCAGGAAGCGCCTCCAGCCACTGGAAAGCTCCGATAAACCACCATTCTCCCATGAGGGGAGGACTTCCGAAAGAGTAGGTGTAACCCTGAACAAAAGAGGCCATGTGCCCGCCCATGGATACATAGACCATCTTATATTTTTCCGCCACAGGCATGACAGCTCGGGCGGCTGTTCCCGGGTAACCTCCGAGAAGCAGATCGACTTTGTCCAAGGTGATCACCTTTTCCGCCAGTTTTACCGCGCTGTCTGGTTTTCCTTCATCATCATAAATTATCAGATTCACCGGCCGGCCCAGTAACCCCCCTTGGGCATTCGTTTCATCCACCCAGAATTGGTATCCCTTTTGAACTACTTTGGCCGTTTCTGCCCAGACTCCTGTTAAAGGAAGCGATCCTCCGATCAGGATGGGCTTCTGGGCTTCGCAGATGAATGGGAAGAGGAAGGGAAGCGAAAGAGAAAGAATCAAGAAAAATCGAAAGGTCTTTTTATCCATGGCGTCACCTCCGGCGTTTTATTCGGCTTTCCTGGCCAAGAAGGTATTAAAATTGAAGTTATGGATTGAAAAGGCATCCTATCATACGATTTTTTCCCGTGTCAAGATGCCCCAGAATTCTCTTTGCCAGGCGATGAAAAAATGGTAAAAGGGTCCAGAATGGATAAGCAACGCAGAAAAATTATCCTCAGTTGGTGCATGTACGACTGGGCCAATTCGGCCTTTGCCACCACCATCATGGCTGCGGTGTTGCCCTTTTTCTACAGCTCAGTCGCCGGCGCGAACCTGTCCAAGACCGCAGCCAGCAGCTATTGGGGATATACGAATACCGTCGCCATGCTGATCGTGGCCTTTTCCGCGCCCATTCTGGGGGCCCTGGCAGATCATGGGGGGATGAAGAAAAAATTTCTGGTTGGTTTTGCTGCTCTAGGCATTGCTTCCACGGCCACCCTGGTTTCTGTTGGTAGGGGAGAATGGTTTCTGGCCTCCGCCCTTTACATTCTGGGAATGGTGGGATTCTCGGGAGGGAATAACTTCTATGACTCCCTGTTACCCCACGTGGCCGGAAATGAAGAGATTGACCGCATCTCCTCTTACGGTTACGCCATGGGTTATCTGGGAGGAGGATTACTCTTAATTCTGAATCTGGCCATGATCATGAAGCCTGGTTTCTTTGGAATCCCAGATTCAGAATGGGGGGCGCGCTACTCCTTCGTGCTGGTCGCTGTCTGGTGGGCTGTCTTCTCCATTCCCATTATGAAGAATGTAAGCGAGCCCCCGGTTGTGCCCATTGCGGAGGAGAGCTCCCATCCCATCCAGGCCAGCTTTCAGCGCCTTTCCCTTACTTTCCACAACCTGCGGAAATACCGGGAGGCTTTCAAATTCCTGGTAGCTTTTTGGCTTTACAACGATGGCATCGGCACGATCATCAGCATGGCTGTGATCTTCGGAGCGGAGATCAACATCGCCCAGGAGCACCTGATTGGGGCGATTCTGGCTGTGCAGTTCATCGGCATTCCTTGCTCCATTCTCTTCGGACACCTGGCTGGAAAGATCGGCCCAAAGAAGGCCATCTTTCTGGGGCTAGGGATTTATACAGGCATCTCCATCGGCGGTTATTTTATCCAGACCGCCCTGCATTTCTGGATCCTGGCCATCCTGGTGGGCTTCGTACAGGGAGGCACACAGGCATTGAGTCGATCCCTTTTTGGCACTATGATTCCCAAAAGCCGGAGCGCCGAGTTCTTCTCCTTCTACGACGTGAGCTCCAAGTTCGCGGGAATCATCGGACCTCTCGTCTTTGGACTGGTCGGGCAGATGACCGGGTCCAGCCGCCTGAGCGTCGTGGCTTTGGTGGTCTTTTTTATCGGTGGCAGTCTGATCCTTCTCACGGTAAACGTGAAGGAAGGACGCAAAAGAGCCTTTTGATTTCTACTCCCTTTTGTTCGCCGAGGCCTGCTGGTCGCTATAAAAGCGGTGCAAAAAATCGCAGTCTTTGGGCGAGAGGTTAAAACGAACCGAGGCCTGTTCGATCAGAGTTGCCAGGGAAGTTTTTCCTCCCTCCTGACGCATTTGAGATATCCACTGTACTGCCTTCCGCAGGGCCGCACCTTCCGGCATGAGGGTTGGCATGATGTTCCTCCTTACACCAAAGGATCGTAGCTGAAAACCTGCCCCGAGGTCTCTAAGGGAACAAGATGCATGCCCAGCGTGCCTTTAAAGATTTCCGACAGGCGGGCTGGCGTCCAGCCTTCAGAGTGATGGATAGAACGCACGGGCCGCGGTTGAGAAAAGATGAAGATCTCCTTCCCGCGGACGCCGAAGACCTGCCCGCTGATAGACTGGGCTTCATCGCTGGCCAAGTAAGCCACTAAGGGGGCAATGTCGGCCGGGCTCATCCTTTTCAGCTTTTCCACGCGGCGCTTCTGGGCTTCGGTTTCTGTAGGGATTGTTCCAATGAGGCGGGTCCAGGCGAAGGGGGAGATGCAATTGGCCGTTACGTTATACTTGGCCATATCCAGGGCCACTACCTTGGTGAATCCCACGATGCCCATCTTGGCTGCCGCATAGTTGGCCTGGCCTAGATTGCCGACTAGCCCGGAAGTCGAGGTGAAGTTAATGATGCGGCCGCTGCGTTGCTCACGCATCGAGGGAACAGCCGCCCGGGTGCAGGCAAAGGTTCCTTTGAGGTGGACGGCGATTACACCGTCCCACTCTTCTTCGGTCATGTTAAAAATCATGCGGTCGCGCAGAATGCCCGCATTATTCACCAGGATGTCCAATTTTCCAAAATTGTCTAGGGCAGTCTGGATGATCCGTTTTCCGCTTTCCATAGAGGCCACAGAATCATAATTGGCCACAGCCGTTCCTCCGGCGTCTTTGATCTCCTTGACCACATCGTCGGCAACCTTGTTCTCGCCGCCCGTTCCGTCTTCCCGGCCCCCGAAATCATTGACCACCACCTTGGCGCCTTCTTTGGCCAACAGTACGGCGATTTCCCGCCCGATTCCTCTCCCGGCTCCTGTGACCACTGCTACTTTTCCTTCGAGCATCATTGCCCGCTCCTCCTTCTGAGTTTTATGTCCCAAAGGTTTTTTGAGAACAAATGTCCACGATTATATAGCAAAAAAGAAAAGGGCTGACAAGGGCAGATTTGGCCTTGGCTGAGCCCATTAATTTTGGAATTCGGATTGATCATCTTTTTATATTCCGCATTCGACATTCCGCAATCGAAAGGTTGGTTTTTCTTTTGACTAAATGAACCCGAAAGAATATAAAGATAAGGATGCTTTCAGGAAAAGATGGCCACCCCCTTCTGGTTTTTCGAAAGACCCGGGAAAACCGGTATACCCTGGCTGCGCTCCTCGGCTGCCTTGAGGGAGAGGGCTTAAACCGGGATTTCCACATCCTTATTGCCAGCTCCCTCGAGGAGCTTTCCGAAAAGGTAGCCATGGGAAAAGCCATCGTAGGGTTTTCCTTCATGACCCCGCATCTTTTGCAAGTTAAGGAGGAATTGGAGAAGTTAAGGAAGGCTTTGAGTAAAGAGGCGATCTTTGTGGCCGGGGGCCCTCATGCCACTGGCGATCCGGAAGGGACCCGCGGCCTCGGGTTCGACTTCATTTTTGCTGGCGAATCTGAACGAACCTTCCCCCTTTTCCTCCATCAATACCTCAATGGAAAACTCCCCCCTGACCGCATCCTCTGCGGAGACAAAGATTCCGCCCTTTTCGCCTCTTGCCCTCCCCATTCTCTGGCGCAGCATTTTTTCTCGCCCGTCGAGATTACGCGGGGCTGTCCTTACCATTGTGCTTTTTGCCAGACTCCCCGCATTTTTGGCCACTCTCCCCACCATCGCAGTGCCGCGGGTGTGGCCATGCACCTTAAGCGAACGATCCCCTATGGATATCGCCAGAGCGCGTTCATTTCACCCAACGCCTTTTCCTACGGTTCGGCAGGCCATCAGGGGCCGGATACAAAGGCCATTGAAGCGCTCTTAGCTGGCTGCAATGAAGCAGGGCTCACGGGAGTCCATTTCGGATGCTTCCCCTCGGAAGTTCGCCCGGATTGGGTAAACCCCGAAATCCTGCAAATGGTAAAAAAGTATTGCCGGAACAAAACCATTGTCCTCGGAGCCCAATCCGGCAGCGATTCTCTCCTTGCAGGGCTCAACCGAGGGCATACGGCAGAACAGGCCCTGTCCGCTGCACGATGGATCCACCAGGCCGGTTTCATGCCCCACGTGGATTTTGTCTTCGGTTTCCCCGGGGAAACGAAGCCGGATCGTTCCTTGTCCCTGCTTCTAATGAAAAAGATGATCGATGAGCATGGTGCCAAGATTCACGCCCATACCTACCTTCCACTTCCCGGAACGCCTCTTTTTCAGAAGGAGCCTTCACGTTTAGACGACGACACGAAAAATGCTCTGGAGAGTTGGGAGAAGAAAAAGAAATTGGACGGCTGGTGGAAAGAACAAGAAATTACGGCCTGGAAGATCGTGGAATGGAGGGATAAAGGTTTGATAAACGCAGATTATCAAGGAGGGAGATTTGAGATCGGCTGCGAAAAAAAACCTATCAGTTGAAGATAAAAAATGGGGCCCTAGGGCCAAGAAGAAAATTTCTTTGGATAAAGCAGATCGTTTGATCCTCAACGAAATCCAGAGGAACTTTCCCCTTACTCACCGTCCCTTCTTAGCCTTGGCCCGGAGGTTAAAGCTTCGAGAGAAAGAGGTCATGGAGCGGGTGAAGAGGTTAAAAGATGTTGGTATCATTCGTCGGATTGGGGCCAGCTTTAGCGCCAGGGCTGTTGGATTCACCTCCACCCTCTGCGCGGCCAAAGTCCCGGAAGAAAAGATCGAAGAGTTTGTAGCTGTGGTCAACACGTATCCAGAGGTAACCCATAATTACGAGAGGGATGGAGATTATAACCTATGGTTTACTCTCATCGCCCCCTCGAAAAAGAAGATTGATCATATTCTGGCCGAAATCTCTCGCCGGACCGGCGTAAAAGAAATCCTCAACCTTCCTGCTATAAAGACCTTCAAGATAGCCGTGGATTTTAATTTTGAATGAGAAATAGCGATTAACCATGAGCTATCAGCGGTCGGCTATGAGCTGACTGCTCTTTGCCTTGCCGCTTCGGCCTAATAACTGGCGACTCGCGGTTCTCGATGCGACCAAAATTATAAATGATCCCGCTTTGTAAATTTATCCGACAACAAGGGAATTAGGTTTTTCAAGATCTCCTCTGCCGAGACAATTTCAATTTTATCCTCATAAACCCGCCGATTTCCCATGTAGACAAAGTACGCTTTGGCCATCGGATAGTCAGTTAAGAAGGACCTCAATCCTCCGAGCATAGGGGGTGTAATTCTCGCGGTTCGTTTTATTTCAAAAGACAGCAGCCCTTTCGGTCCATACAGAACAAAGTCCACTTCCCGGCCGTTTGAAGTCCGCCAATAATAAATCTTATAGCCCATATCCAAGGCGCTATTCAGTGCCATAATCTCCTGCAGAAAAAGCGTTTCTAAAGCAATCCCGTCGACCTCTTCGGGAGCATCCAGCGGTCCCATGGGTCTCAGAGTCCTGTAGATGCCTACATCAAAAAAATAAAATTTCGGATGCGCCACAAGTCTCCTTTTTGCTCTTTTAGAAAAAATGGGGACCCGGTAGCCGAGCAGAAGTTCCTCAAGGATTGAAAAATACGTCTCCAGAACCTTTCTCGCAACATGACATTCCCGTGCCACAGAAGAAATATTCAATACAGACCCTTGAGAAAAACTCGCGGCTTCCAGGAACCGGGCAAACGCCGACAGATTCCTCGTGAGTCCTTCCTGGCGAATTTCTTCCTCGAGGTAAGTCCTTACATATGCTTCGAGGTATTTTTGGGGGTCGGCTTCCCTATACACACTGGGTAATTGGCCATATTTAAGAGAATGTTCCAGGCGGAAATCTCCTCCCAGTTCAGCGACCGACAAAGGGTGCAGGGAAAAGGTCAACGCCCGGCCAGCCAGGAGGTTTGGCCCTTTTCTCTTAAGCTTTCGAGGACTGGACCCGGTTAGAATAAATCGGTACTTCTTCGTTTCAATCAGGCGATGGACTTCATGCAAAAGGTCGGGGATCCGCTGAATTTCATCAAGGATGACCCAGTCCTTGAAATCGGGTGGGATGAAATTCGACAAGCGTTGAGGATTGGCGATTAAATCATTGAAAAGCTCCGCCTCCAATAAATCAATGTAGACCGAATTTGGAAAAGTAAATCGAACCCATGTGGTTTTACCGGTACCTCGAGGGCCGAACAAGAAGAAACTTTTGTTTTGCGGCGGCTGGATTAATCTGGAATACATAACTCCATTTTGCATATATTTTTGGAGTTGTCAAGGAAATTTTTACAGAGGCGTGAGGCTAGGTTTGCTATTGCGCAGTGAGGGACTTGGGGATGGAGGGGACAAGTCTGGCCAGAAGATTGGTGAATACCCAGGCCGCTGTTAGCAGAGCGGCGCAAAGAGGGAAACATTGGTCAGAGAACATTCGCCTGTAGTCCATTGCTCATGCCTATTATCTTTGACCTTTGGCCTTTGATTATGGCATACTTTTTTTATGGCTGAGAAGAAGCGACGTCTATATTTGATCGATGGCAGCTCTTATATATTCCGGGCTTTTTTTGCCATCCAGCACCTCTCCAACTCCAAGGGTTTTCCCACTAACGCCATTTTTGGGTTTACAAACATGCTCCTCAAAGTCCTCCGGGAGGAGACGCCGGATTACTTAGCCGTTGTCTTTGACGCCCCTGGGCCTACCTTCCGCCATGAAGTCTTCAATGAATACAAAGCCAATCGCCCCTCTATGCCCGAGAACCTTCGACCGCAGATCCCCTACATCAAGGAAATTGTTTCCGCTCTGAACATTCCCGTTCTGGAAGAGGAAGGCTACGAGGCCGATGATCTAATCGGGGCTCTGACGAAAAAGCTGGAGAGTGAGGAGATCGAAACAGTGATCATCGCCGGAGATAAGGATCTGATGCAGCTCATCGCCCCTCGGGTAGTTATGTACGACCCCATGAAAGACAAAACCTATAAGATCCCAGAGGTAGTAGAACGTTTTGGTGTATCCCCGGACAGAGTTATTGAGGTTATGGGACTTTGCGGGGACACCTCTGATAACATCCCCGGCGTTCCAGGCATAGGGAAAAAAACTGCTGCCAAGCTCATCCAGGAATTCGGCTCCATCGAAGAACTTCTGAAGAATGTGGACAAGGTCAAGAACGTCAAATTGCGCGCCAGCCTAATCCAATATGCCGACCAGGCTCGCCTCAGCCGGGAGCTGGCCGCCCTGGATACTCATGCTCCCGTGCTGTGGGATCTGGAAAAATTGCAACCCGGGAGTCCGGACCGGGAAAGGCTACTAAAGATTTTCAAAGAGCTGGAATTTTCCAAACTCCTTAAAGAATTTTCCGTTCAGCCGAGGCGGTTAGAAGAGGACTACCATCTGGTTACAGAGAAAAAAGACCTCGAACAACTCATGGAAAACTTGAAAAATGCTGGGGTCTTTTCTCTGGATCTGGAATCCACCTCCTTAGAACCGATGAGAGCCGAGATTGTCGGCCTTTCTTTTAGCTTCCAACCCCATCAGGCCTTCTACATCCCCGTCGGCCATACTTACCCGAAAGCCCCCAGACAACTGGGCAAAAAAGAGGTTCTCCAAGCTCTGCGGCCCTTGTTAGAAGACGCCGGATTGAAGAAATACGGCCAGAACATCAAGTATGATTACATTTTGCTGGCAAAATCGGGAATCCATCTGCGGGGGATTGCTGGGGACACCATGATCGCCTCCTATCTCATCAACCCTTCCAAGCACAGCCACAGCCTGGAAGAATTAGCTCGGGAGCACTTAGACCACCAAGTGATTACTTATGCCGAGGTTGCTGGAAGTGGTGCCAAGGCCGTTTCTTTTGACCAAGTAGAAGTTTCAAAAGCCTGCCGTTACTCCTGCGAGGATGCAGATATAACTCTGCGGTTGGCTAATCTGCTTATGCCCCGCATCGAGGCCGAGGGGTTTTCCGAACTATTTCACCGGGTGGAACTCCCGCTCTTAGAGGTTCTGGCAGTTATGGAGATGAATGGCGTTCGACTCGACCTTCCTCTCCTCAGCATTATGTCCAGGGAGTTTGAGAGGCAACTGGAGAGGATCTCCCAAGAGATTTATGACCTGGCTGGAGAGCCCTTCAACATTAATTCACCTCAGCAGTTAGGAAAGGTCCTCTTCGAAAAGCTAAAACTCCCTGGAGGAAAGCGTACCAAGACAGGTTACTCGACGGACGTGGAGGTTCTCAATGAACTTTCCAAAGAATACCCTCTTCCAGCCAAGGTTTTGGAGTATCGCAGCCTTTCCAAGCTTAAGTCAACCTACGCAGACGCTCTGCCTCAGCTCGTCAATCCAGCCACGGGACGAGTCCATACCTCCTTCAATCAGACCGTAACAGCTACAGGACGGCTCTCCAGCAGCGACCCCAACCTCCAGAATATTCCCATCCGCTCCCTGGAGGGGCGGCGGATTCGGGAAGCCTTCCTGCCAGATGAAGGGTGCTTGATTCTATCGGCCGATTATTCCCAGGTTGAGCTGCGGATCTTGGCTCACCTTTCCTGTGACACCTCCCTGATTGAGACCTTCCAGAAGGGGGAAGACATTCATGCGGCCACCGCGGCAGAGATCTTCCATGTACCGCCTGGGGAGGTAAATTCAGAGATGCGGCGGCTGGCCAAAGTCATCAACTTCGGGATTATCTATGGGATGAGCGCCTTTGGCCTATCCAAAGAGCTGGGCGTTTCCCCCAGCGTAGCCCAGGCTTATATTGCCAACTACTTCCAGAAATACCATGGCGTTCGGGATTACATCGACAAATCTCTGGAGCTGGCCAGGGAGCGGGCATACGTGACTACCCTGATGAACCGGCGTCGCTACATCCCGGACATTCGGAGTAGCAATCGCAGTGTGCGCCAGTTTGCTGAGCGCATCGCCATTAATGCGCCGATTCAGGGAACGGCCGCGGACCTGATCAAAGTGGCCATGATCAACATCCATCGGCGATTTCTCAAAGAGAAGCGAAAAACCAAACTCATCCTCCAGATCCACGATGAGCTCGTCTTCGAGGTGCCGGAAAAGGAGCTGGAGGGGGTCAGGGTTCTTGTCAGAGAGGAGATGGAGGGTGTAGTGAGGCTCTACATTCCCTTAAAAGTTGACATGGGCGTGGGAAAAAACTGGGCTGAAGCCCATTAGAAAAAGGCTCTTCTGCAAATCGAGTGGGTGATTTTTGATGAAAAATGGGAGTTATCCATAGGGAGGTAGAGAGTGGAGAGATTTTCGCCGACCCCAAAAAAGGTCGGCCGGCCCCGCCTTGCGGGGCAAAA